>Ga0316613_10000139_pt1 | contig 91173 bp, 73 predicted proteins | sample OWC_soil_day10_C_2_FD_207647 | JGI IMG/M metagenome (GOLD analysis project Ga0316613, IMG submission 207647) | Wetland soil microbial communities from Old Woman Creek delta, Ohio, United States - OWC_soil_day10_CT_b | ecosystem: Environmental > Terrestrial > Soil > Wetlands | place: USA: Ohio...
TTATCAATATATTGTCTGCACTGGCAGCTTATTCTTTTTTCGACAAGAAACCATCGATAAACATCAATCAAGACATTGTAGATCAAACTAGATTGACAAATGCTTAGGTCGAACTCACGTTATTTTATCTCAAAAAGAGTCATTCCTTCTCCTTGTATTTCTTGAATGCGCTGTATTCCCTGATGTAATCTTGCTGCTCATCATATACATCTGAGGTGAGTACCAAACAAATTGTCCCTGAAGAATAATTTCGCTGTGTGGCCCATATTCCGGGAGGGATGTGAAGGCCATAGGTAGGACGATTCAGGGTTATTATCCTTCTCTTTGTGCCATCGTCCAATTCCACGTCAAAACTTCCACTCGCTGCAATAAGTATTTGGTGGCATTTTTTGTGCGAATGCACTCCTCTGACTTCCCCATAAGGAATGTCATAAACATAAAAAACACGGGGAATATCAAACGGAACTTCCACTGAATTAGTGATCGAAGTAATACTGCCCGCCCTATTCTTGATAACGGGAAACTCGATGAGAGAACAATCAAAAACAGAAGATTGAAGACCTAATTCCTTTTTATCTGCAACATGCCGAACAAAAGAAGGTGGTTCGGGATGAAATGCTTGATTCAAATTTCTGAGCCGTTTGAATTCTTTAAAATTACGAATATACTCCGTCTCTTGGTAAGAGCCGGAGGAAAGAACCAGGCAAATAGAATTTGTGGAAAAATTGTCAAGCACCCGCCATGTCATTTCTGGGACATACAAAGCCTTGTAGGATCGGTTGAGATGGTAAGTCTTTTGCTTCTTTCCATCGTGCAGCACCACATCAAAACTCCCTGAAAGCGCAACAATCACTTCTTTCTGCGTTTTAAAGGCATGGCTTCCTCTTCTCTGCCCACCAGGAACATCATAGATCCAATAGGTGCGGGCAATATCGAAGGGTATTTCTTTCCTGTTTTCTATGAAGGAAAGGTTACCTCGTTTATCGTTTACTTTCGGCAAGTCAAAAATGGTCGGTCCTGTCATGGAGAAATATGATTATTTATCTTCTTAGCCAAGTAGTTGGGTTTTGTTTGGAGGTTCCGTTCCAAAGTTGAAAGTGCATTTTAGTAACACCAGTGTCTGAATCGGTGAAAATTTTCCCCAAGCTTTGTCCTGTTTTTACATTTTGCCCCACATGCACAAATACACTTTGAATATTTCCATAGAAAGTATAATAATTGCCGTGACGGATTATGATGCAGTTGTTGTATCCGGGAAATGCGACAATTTTTGACACTTCACCTCCAAAAGCGGCCCGGGCATCTGCTCCGGCCTGTGTCTGAATGTCAATACCGTTGCTATTGATTGTCACGTGCTGGCTTTGCTGGTGTTCTCCAAATCCGGAGACAATACTATATCTGCCACTTACAGGCACGGGAAGCCTGCCTTTGTTTGCAGCAAAATTATTGGAAAGGGCAATATTTTCAGAGGGAGCTTCCGCCAACAGAATTTCATTTTTCTTTGTGGCTCTTTCTTCTTCGAGTTCAGCCTTGTTTGCTTCAACCCCTTGTGACCGGGAAGTTGTATTTTCTTTTTCTTTCTTCTTCGTTTTTGGTCGGGTGGAGTTCTCTCCTGCCTCTTTCATTGCTTTTTCTTGTGCGGCCAAATGGCGGCTTTTCTCCTCAGCAGCAAGCCTTTTGGCTTTTTCTTCAGCTTTGCGCCTGGCTTCCTGTTCCTGACGTGCAACTTCTTCTGCTATCAATCGTTCAATCTGCGCATTCAGCAAATTTGCCTGTTTTCTTTTTTCCGCAATAATGCCCCGAAGTTCACCTTGTTTTTGCTTAGCTTCAGCGATTTCTTGCCGATGAGCCTCTTCTTCTTTTTTCAACTTTTGTTGTTCGGCATCTTTTTGTCCGATGAGAATAATTTTAGATCTGCGTTGCTGCTCTAGATCGGCCCTTTTTTGATGGAGCTGCTCAGTCTTGGTTTTGATGGCGTCGGCTTCTTTACTTCTCCATTCCGAATATTCCTTCAAAAAGCGCATCCTTCGCATTGACTCGGCCAACGACTTTCCTGAAAGGATATAGAGCAATTTGTTTTCGCTTTGCTTTTTATATATCATTCCGTTGATAGCCTTGGCGTAATTATTTTGTTTACCTTTCAGTTCTTTTTGGAGTAATTCGATCTCTTTTTGAGTGATAATTTGCTGTACCATCAAGGCATCCGATTCCTGTTCAAGCAGAGATACAATCTGTTTCCTAGAATCGATCTGATTTGCAATCAGCTTGATCCGGGTAGAGAGGTTTTGTGTTATTTTCTTGGTGTCAATCAACAATTTATTGGTGTTCTCTATTTCAAGCAAAGCCTTTTTCCGCTGTATTTCGAGTTGCTTAATTTTACCTGTCTGGGCTATTGTCGAAATACAGAAGAATAATGCCGGTATCAATAGAAAATGGACGTATTTCATAATTTTTTAGAAAGCAAAGAAAATACTTCGTCCAAGCTAACTTTTTTGTATTTGTTGGGAACAGAATAATCAATTTCTACGTCTTTGTCAATGTCCAGCTTTGAATAAGACAGTTTCACATCCAGTCTCTTGTCTTTTATCCCTATTTTAAAACCGATCTCCGTGGGATAGCTTTGTTCCTGGTCGATAATAAACTTGTTGTAAGAACATTGGAGCGTATAGTTTTTCTTCTCCCCGTAGATGAGTGTCGAAATGATGTGGTTGTTTCCATCGATTGCGAAGTTATACAAAATATCAGAAGCATCTTTGGTGACAACCAAATAGGTCCCTTCGGATTTACTGACCATGAACTTTGGATAATCGACCATCGTAACATCTTGTTTTCCTGGATAAAACAATCTGTTCGAAAGTAAAGATTCAAGATTATAGTAATTGAAATCAACCTGTTTGGTCTTTTTCAAATCGTCAATGCTTTCATGCAAATACTGTTTGTTCATTCGGTCAACAATCAAGACCGAATCTTGCGAAACGACCAATTTCGCGACTTCTATTCCCATAAACGGACGGATGGAAATCAATATTCCCTTGTCCTTGACAATTCGCAAGGCAGCTCCCGAAGAAATGCTCGATTTAGAATTAGGACGCAAAATTTCGAGAGTTGTTTTGGCCGATAGCGTTTTATAAGAAAGCTGTGTTTTTTGAACATCCTTAAGTACTTCGGAATGATCTTTGCTCTCTTTTACATCTGTTGATTGTAAGGTCTTTTTGGACTTACAACCGGTCATACCGAAGATGAGGCAGACAATGGATATATTTAGAATAGGCTGAACTCTTGTTCTCATTTTGATTTAGTTTAGTTTTGCGGTTTTCACTTTCTGCTCCAAGGCTGGATTTTTCCCGGTAGTATTTTCTAATGCCCTCTTCCAGTATTCAAGGGCTTTTTCTTTTTCATCCGTTTTGTACAAAACATCTCCGTAATGCTCCAAGACCTCCGAACTGGGCTTGTCGCCGCTATAATTTACAGCTTTTTCGAGGTACATTTTTGCCATCGTGAAAGCTTCTTGAACGTAGAGTACCCATCCATAAGTGTCGAGATAGGTCGGGTTTGTTGGTTCGGCTTTCACTGTGGTGCTACTCATCTTTTCAGCTTTGTCCAAATCTTTTTTATCTAACGAAAGAAAGTAACTGTAATTGTTGAGCACGCCCAGATTTTGAGGGTTGTATATGAGCGCTCTTTCATAGGAGGCGTAAGAGCTGTCTTTCTCCCCTATCCTATTGAAAAGGTCTCCTATCTGTCCATAAAAATCGGAAAGCATTTGCACATTTTGTTGATCGACGTATTTTAATCCAGTTTGATATGTTTTGAGTGCATTGCTGTAATCCTCTTTTTGAAACTGGCATATGCCTAAATAGAAATAAAATTGGGGTTGTTGCGGCACATAACTAATAGCATCCTTGCAGATCTTAATAGAAGCATCGATGCTATCGGGGAAAGCTGTTCTCAACAACTGCTCCCAACCTGTTGGATTTGTTGGATTTGATTCCGTAAAAAGCTGGTATTGAAACCGGGCATTCTGCTTTTTTCCTTGAAGCATCAACAGATTACCATACATCAGATTCAGCTTTGGTTCCTGCGGATACAGGGTCATAAGGGAGTCAAAATAGGCATTTACCGGTCCAAGCTCTTTCTTGCCTTGCTGAAGCATATTCACATATTGGGACAATATCCCTAATTTGGCATCAACATCTATTTTTTTATTTAAAATGGCATCCGATAATATTTTTTCAGATTTATCGTGTTGACCTGTAGCCTCATAATAGTTTGACAACGAATTGATCAAATAAGGATTGTCCGGATCGATCAATAGAGCTTTAGAATAAGCATTCCACGCATCATTCATTTGATTGTCTCGCATATAAAGGTCCCCTAAGAGAATTAAATACTTCGGTTCATTGGGATACTTCTCGATGTATTTGTTTATCTCCTCGTAGGCTTTTGCTTTTTCATTGATTTGCGAATAGAGCTGGAACTTTTGCAAGCTTATTTTCTCATTGAGTCCAACCACGCCTTCCAGTTTGTTCAAGGTTTCGATCGCCTTGCGTGTCTCCCCATCTTGGGAATACGATTCAGCCAGATATGGATAAACCTCTACTTTTGAAGGGTCCAACTTGACCAATTTGGTGAATGCAAGTACAGCTTGCTTGTAATCTTTGGCATCGAAACAAAAATTGGCAAGAGCCAAGTTGTAATAATAGTTCAAGCTATCATATCTGACCGCAGATTTAAAATAATCGTATGCGAGATCCTTCTTCTGAAGGAGATTGTAGTAGTTCCCCAATTCGTAAAGGACACTTGCATTCGTTGAATCCAATTGATTACAATACCTCAGGTAGTCGAAAGCTGCATCGTATTGCTGGGTGGCCTTCGCACTGGCAGCTTCATAAAAATAATAAGTGAACAAACGGCGATCTTCAAAGGATAGAGGATCTGCTTTCACAATTTGCTGAGACAAAATAGTTGGATTAACTTTTTTTCCTGCAAAAACATTCTGGCACAACAATGCCAAAAATAGCATTCCGAAAAGACATCTATGATTCGACCGAGAGTATTTTCTCATATAGGCTTTTGTTAAGTTGTTTTGAAAATGAACGTTCATCTCTTTCCTGTATGCCCAAAACCACCTTCGCCGCGAATGGTATCACCCAGTTTTCCCACTTGAGTCCACTCCACCGTTTCGTGTTTGGCGACTACCATTTGACAGATCCGCTCCCCATCATTAATGGTAAACTCTTCGGAAGAGAGGTTTACTAAAATAATCCGTATTTCCCCACGGTAATCGGCATCGATAGTCCCCGGCGTGTTCAATACTGTGATGCCATGCTTGAATGCCAACCCACTGCGAGGCCTTATTTGGGCTTCATATCCTTCGGGCAAAGCAATAGAGATACCTGTCGGGACCAATGCCCGTCCGAGGGGTTTTATTACGATTGGGTTATCGATGTTTGCCCGAAGATCCATGCCCGCAGAAAGAGGCGTGGCGTATTCAGGAAGCGGGTGTCGTGAAGTGTTGATTATTTCGAATACCATATAAATGTCTCGCTTGATTTATGAGAAATTACCGTGAGCAAAATAAATCTTTCGGATTTGAATTGAAATGAAATCCAAACTGCGAAATTATACAAATCTTCGTAAATTAACCCCAGTTTCGACAAATAATAGGAATAAATAATGGAAATTAATTTCTGTGATTCATTTTCATGAAAGAACTCATTTTGCATTTCTTAAAATATTGGGATAAAGCTATACCGAATCGATGATTTTATCGTTAGGTAATATAATAATCGCATCTCCATACCCGTTATAAGATTCTATAAGCATCAGTTTTCCTGATCGAAAATATTTAAAACCCTAAATGAAGAAACAATTCGTATTTGCCACTAATAATTTGCATAAGCTACAGGAAGTAAGGACTATTTTAGGAAATGACTTTGATGTTTTATCATTGCAGGACATTCATTGTTTGGTAGATATTCCCGAAACAGGCGCCACCCTTCAGGAAAACGCTTTGATTAAAGCACTGTATGTGAAAAACAATTATGGATATGCTTGTTTTGCAGACGACACGGGTTTGGAAGTGGAAGCCTTGGATAATGCTCCCGGAGTCTATTCGGCAAGATATGCCGGCGATGACCACAATTCGGAACGTAACGTCGATAAACTATTGAAAGAATTGCTGGATAAAAAAAATCGCAAAGCCCGTTTCAGAACAGTCATTGCTTTTCTGCACGACAATCAGGAATTTATTTTTGAAGGACAAGTCAACGGCACAATTGCTACCGAAAGAAAAGGAAACTCAGGTTTTGGATATGATCCCGTTTTTGTACCCGAAGGCTACCATGAGACTTTTGCGGAAATGGGTGAAAATGAAAAAAATAAGATAAGCCACCGTGCTTTAGCTGTCCAAAGATTCAGTATCTTTTTGAAATCACTTAGAGTAGGCTAATTTTCTTATCAGTACTAAACCAATGACAATGAAGCGCCTTATATTATTTCCAGCATATTTATTCCTGATCGTTTATGTTCATGCTTCGGATGAAAGCAAATGGAATACTTTATATTCCTACTTCAGCGATGTCACAATGATGCAAACATACGGGACTATAGTTTATGGGGTTTCCGATGGTAATTTGTTCAGTTATGATTCCTCCGATAGCACTTTTGAAACCTATGGGAAAATATACAATGAGCAAGTTGTGAGTATCTGTACCGTTGACAAATTAGGATGCCTGGCCATCGGTTACGAGGATTCCAACATCCAGTTGCTTTATCCGAATGGGGATCTGGTCAATATTCCCGGAATAAAAAACACACAATGGAGTGTCGATAAGACAATCAATGAGATCAGTGCTTCAGATACGCTGCTGTATGTATCTACAAATTTTGGCGTTGTAATCATTAATGCAGAAGCAGGTGTCGTCAAGGAAAGTTGCATATTGGACTCCGAGGTGTATTCTGCCTGCGATAATGACACGGTTGTGTATCTAGCAACAAGTTCGGGTGTTCTTAAGGGGAAAAAAACAAGTAATCTTCAAGATAAAAGTAATTGGGAATCATTTCCCGTAAGTTCGAAATATCCATATAGCAACGTGTCATTTGAAGATACCGAAATCACAAAAACAGCTCTATACAAAGGACTTGTACATTTCTTAGTAGCCGGAAAGCTGATTTGTGCCTTGAAAGCCGATGGCACTATAGAACGCGAAATCGACTCGGAACCAACAAATATGACCGTTTCGGAAGGGCAATTAGTCGCTTTCAAGTCAAATGTTATTTACAATTTCTCAGATTTATACACTTTCACCTATGCCTACACCTCATTGGGAGACATCCAATCAGTAGCTGTGGCCGCAGACGACACCTTGTGGGTTGGATTTGAGGACAAAGGTTTGTCGCAAATCAAGGTTTCTTCAGATAATACCAGCACTGTGCTGCACCAAGAATTACATACGGAAGGGCCACTATCAAACTATCCTGCTCAAATGAAATACGAAGAGGGCAAGCTACTGGTCGTGGGGGGAGGATTCAGATTGGATAGATTTCTCTATCCAGCCGCCTTCAGCATATACGATGGAAGCAAATGGAAAAATTCAGACATAGACCAACTTAATCTATTCAGCGACAACTATTCGTACGATTTTGCCTCAGTAGCGATGGACCCCTCCGACACCAACCATTATTTTGTGGCATCGTGGGGAGAAGGCATTTATGAATTCAATGGTACTGAATGTGTGGCAATATACAATACGACCAACAGTACATTGCAGGATATCACAGGAAACCTCCCGTCGCATTACATCAGGGTGACAGGTTTGAATTATGATGCTAACAATAATTTATGGATGGTCAACACCTTGGTGGACAATACCGTGACGATGATGACCAAAGACGGAGAGTGGAAAGAATATTCGTTCTCGGAATTAAAAAACATTGAATCGCTGACAGACATAATGATTGACCAATATGAGAACAAGTGGATAATAGGGTCAATAAAACAGGCTCGGATTCTTATCTGGAACGACAACGAAACTGTGGATGATGCATCGGACGACACATATAAATATGTAAGCAGCTTTGTAGATCAGGATGATGCCAGCTTGGATATCACGGAGATAAAGGCGATAAGAGAAGATTTAGAAGGAAATATATGGGTGGGGACTGACATCGGTCCGTTTAAAATATATAACTCATCCAGCATAGTTAACAAAAGCCTTGTCCTCAACAAAATAAAGATCCCGAGGGACGACGGGACAAATTATGTGGATATCCTCTTGGAGAATGTCGAGATCAATGATATAGTGATTGATGGTGCTAATCAAAAGTGGTTTGCGACAGAATCTTCAGGCATATACCTCATCAGTGCCGACGGATTATCGACGGTTTATCATTTCACGAAAGACAACAGCATACTTCCCTCGAACAGAATTTTGTCGCTTGCCATGGATAAGGCTTCTGGCCTTATTTACATCGGCACCGATAGAGGCATTGTATCCTATCAAAGCAGCTTTGTGGAAGGAAATAGTGATTATTCGAATGTATATACTTATCCGAATCCCGTTCGTCCCGATTATTACGGCGACATAACAGTCAAAGGCTTACAATACGATTCGACAGTCAAGATCACCGATTTGAATGGAAATGTCATCAACCAAGGCACATCCAGCGGTGGAACCTACATTTGGAGTGGTAAAGACATTCGTGGTGTGCGCGTAAAGACTGGAGTGTATCTTGTTTTTGCAGCTACCGAAAGTGGGGGCCAGGGAGTTGTTACTAAAATCTTAGTAGTGAATTATTAATCTGAATCATAAATAATTATGCTTTGGACGTGAAAAATAGGCAAACAAATAAACCGTCTTGTTGTTATATTATCTGAAAATATGATAACTGGGCGGTTTCTTGTGCTTATACACAAAGATATCCATTGTTTCGTCCTTGAAAGTTTAAACATCAACTTTTAATAAGCAAAATTTTGCACTAAAATTCCAATATGAATCCTTTCAACTATAAAAGACGGCTTACTTCCGAAACCAGTGTAGGCAATGTTGTGATTGGAGGCAACAATCCAATCCGAATTCAGTCAATGACAAATACCAATACCAATGACACGGATGCTAGCACCGAACAAGTGATTCGCATTGTCGAGGCAGGAGCGGACTTGGTTCGACTCACTGCACAAGGTGTCAGGGAAGCCGAAAACTTGAGAAACATCGAAAACAGACTGCATGAATTGGGATACAATACTCCTTTAGTTGCCGACATCCATTTCAATCCCCGAGCTGCTGAAGCCGCTGCTAAGATTGTCGAAAAAGTGAGGGTCAATCCGGGAAATTTTGTGGATAGGGTGAAAAATTTCGAACATTTGGAATATTCTGATGAAGAATATGCACAAGAGATTGACAAAATCAGAGCCAAACTGATCCCACTGCTGAACATCTGCAAGGAACACCGCACGGCACTTCGCATCGGGGTAAACCACGGTTCGCTTTCTGACCGCATCATGAGCCGCTTTGGCGATACGCCGGAAGGAATGGTGGAATCGTGCATGGAATTTCTATCTATTTGCGTAGAAGAAGATTTCAAAAATATTGTTATTTCGATCAAGGCTTCAAACACCATTGTTATGACCAAAACGGTTCGCCTTTTGGCAAACCGAATGGAAAAAGAAGGATTGGCATTCCCGTTTCATTTGGGGGTAACAGAAGCCGGCGATGCCGAAGATGGGCGCATCAAGTCGGCAGTAGGCATCGGTTCGCTGCTGGCGGATGGGATCGGGGAAACCATCCGTGTTTCGCTTAGCGAGGACCCTGAGTGTGAAATTCCGGTTGCCAAAAAGTTGGTGAACTATATTTTCGAACGCGAAAATCACGAGCCTATCATTGCTGCTGCGAGTCCAAAATTCTCTCCTTATTCCACTGACAAAAGAAAAACCTGCGCTGTGAAAAATATCGGTGGAGACCAAGTGCCGGTGGTTATATCAGATCGTTCCAACGGAAATTTTGAATTTGATGTTCACTTTTTACCCGATTATATATATGTAGGAGCTATTATTCCGCAGAACGCACCCCGTGCGATCCCATTGATTGTTGATGCAGCAGGTTGGAGTGGATTAGAAAAAACTTATCCATTGTTTGGCAGCACAACATCTTCAGCACATAGTTTGATCCCTGAAATCAAAAGAAACGATGCCTCAATTAAATTCATCCGCTCCTCATTTTCTGATTTGGATGAGGAATTCCTTCATTTCTTGAAGCAGAATAATAACATCGTCCTTATATTGACAAGCAAGCATGTGAATGCGGTGGGAGAACAAAAAGCATTTTTCCATAAGTTATTGGATGCCGAGGTGGAGATTCCGGTTGTCGTTGAGCATGAATATGCAGAAAACGAGCGTGAAGATTTACAAATAAAATCGGGAGCTGATTTTGGAGCCATCTTCTTGGATGGGTTTGGCAATGGTATCAGCCTGAAAAACTCAGGCACAATCGCTTTGCCGGCAGTTGACACATACATGTTCGGAATACTCCAAGCTTCCCGGCTAAGAACCAGCAAAACCGAATTCATCTCCTGCCCAAGTTGCGGGCGAACTCTGTTTGATCTGCAGACCACTGTTGCAAGCATCAAGCAGTCAACATCGCATCTGAAAAATCTAAAAATAGGCGTGATGGGCTGCATTGTGAATGGCCCTGGAGAAATGGCTGATGCCGACTACGGATATGTCGGAGCTGAGAAAGGCAAGGTTTCCCTGTATAAGAAGAAAGAGTGTATCGAAAAAAATATTCCTTCCGACGAGGCAGTGGATCATCTTATCAAATTGATAAAGGATAACGGTGATTGGCTTGAACCTGAAAGATAATTTTCAATAAAAAAACTACATTGAGTTGAAATTTATGCAATTATTTTGCAATCTCAATGTTACAAAATAACTATCTTTGTGGAGTCTATTAAAAAGACATCACAAAGCACCAAAAGAATAAGGGAAAGCTATCTTCTCCCTTATTTTTATTTCATTTTGTAGTTATTTTTTAAAATAAGGTATATTATGGGTTTAATGGAAGAAATTATTGGAAGAGCGAAAGCAAACAAACAGCGGATCGTACTCCCAGAAGGCACCGAGGAGAGAACTCTCAAAGCAGCAGATCAGTTGCTGGCGGATAGCGTTGCCGACATCATTTTAATTGGAGAACCAATCCAGATAGCTAATTTGGCTAAAAAATTTGATCTGAAACACATCGATAAAGCTACTATTATTGATCCTTTATGCAATGACAACAAAGACGCCTATGCCAACCTGTTGTTTGAATTACGCAAGGCAAAAGGAATGACAATCGAGCAAGCCCATAAATTAGTGGAAAACCCGCTCTATCTTGGTTGTCTATTAATCAAGAACGGTGACGCCGACGGTGAAATTGCCGGTGCAGAAAACACGACCGGCGATGTATTGCGCCCCGCTTTACAGATTATAAAAACAGCTCCCGGAATCAATGTGGTGTCTGGAGCATTCATCATGTTTACAAAAGAACCACAATACGGAAAAGACGGGATTCTTATTTTCGCAGATTGCGCAGTCACACCCAACCCAACAGCAGAACAATTAGCTCAGATTGCCGTAGCTTCTGGCCGTACGGCCAAAGCCCTGGTAGATATTGATCCACAAGTGGCTATCCTCAGTTTTTCCACGAAAGGAAGTGCCAAAGATCCAGCAGTTGATAAAGTAATTGAAGCTACAAAATTGGCTCAAGTACTTGATCCCCAGATGAAAATTGACGGGGAACTCCAGGCAGACGCTGCTTTGGTTGCGTCCGTTGCCAAAAAGAAAGCTCCGGAAAGCAAAGTAGCCGGAAGTGCAAACGTGCTTGTTTTCCCCAACTTGGAAGTTGGAAACATTGCCTACAAGTTGGTGCAACGCCTCGGCGGTGCAGAAGCCGTGGGACCAATCCTCCAGGGAATGGCGGCTCCGGTGAACGATTTGTCGCGGGGATGTTCTGTGGACGACATTTATAAAATGGTGGCCATTGCCGCCAATCAAGCTATTGCGGCAAAAGCTCTTGGAAAATAAAGAAGGAAACTATTTAAATAAAACTATATTTCTACAAAAAAAGGTGTCTTGGGTAAATTTCATCTCACCTGCAACATAAATCATATGGCAGAAATAAAAGAACCTATCGAAGATTACGGACTAAGCAAAAAAGAACGGAAAAAATCGCTCTTTTCAAAAATTGGCGTTGTGGGCTGTGGGCACGATGGGCGCAACATTGTAAGTCTGACAGCATTATCCGGAATGGAAGTGGTGTTTATCGAAGTATCACAAGAAAGGATCAACGAGGCTTTGAGTTCAATCGAAGACGGCCTAGACACCAAAATTGAAAACTGGGGGCTAACCCAAGGTGAAAAAAAGAGTACCATGAACCGCATCACAGGTTCTCTGGATTATTCTTCACTCAAAGGGTGCGACTTCGTGGTGGAATGTATCCGCTACGACTCCATCGGTGAACGTAGCATCGAACTGCGGAAAGAAGTTTTCAAAAACTTGGAGATGGTATTGGAACACGATGCAATCATCGCAACAAATGCAACTACTGTGATTGTCAGCGAACTTGCCTCCAGCCTCAAATTCAAAGAGCGTTGCGTAACCATCCATTTTCCAACATCCCAACCCGATGCGCGCATGTTGGAGATTGTGAAAGGAACATACACTTCTCAGGAAGTGTTGGATAAAATTGTCCTTTTTGCAAATTTGATCAAATACCGACCCGTGAATGTGCAGGAAAGCAGTGGATTGGTAAGCTTCCGCTTGATGGCAACTATGCTAAACGAAGCCTGCCAGATACTGATGGAGAATGTAGCTTCGCTTGAAGACATCGACAGGGAATTCAAAGTTATTTTTGGACAACGTTTTGGAGTATTCCATTTGGCTGATATTTTCGGAATCGAAAAAGTGGTGCGCCTGATGGAAGATATGTTTGCGGAATATGGAGACAAGAAATACAAGGCATCTCCTGTGCTTTGGCGCTTGTACCACTCCAAACAAACTGGCGTAAGCGTAGGCCGAGGATTCTACATTTATGATGAAAACGGGAAAAAACTCAGGCCCAACAAATTACTCTAAAAACCCCAAAACAGCAATTCTATGAACGTATTAGTATTGAACTGCGGAAGTTCATCTATCAAATATAAATTGTTCAACATGGAAGCCAAAACCGTTTTGGCAAGCGGAACAATTGAAAAAATAGGCTTGAAGGGATCATTTCTCCGTTTCAACGACAAAGACGGAAACAAGGTGATTCTGGAAGGAGAAATCCTAGAACATCAGGCCGGTATCGAATACATCCTAGGTGTTCTGACAAGTAAGAAATTTGGCTGCATTTCTTCCCTAAAAGAAATCGATGCAGTGGGCCACCGAGTAGTGCATGGTGGCGAACAGTTCAACAAGAGCGTGCTGATCACAGACCAAGTGATAGACAAAGTGGTGGAATGTATCGACCTCGCGCCGCTCCACAATCCGCCAAATTTAGACGGTATCTATGCCGTCAAAGAATTGATGGGCGACATTCCCCAAGTGGCGGTCTTTGACACCGCATTTCACCAGACAATGCCTGCAAAATCGTTTCTTTATGGACTGCCGTATTCGTTATACGAAAAGTATGCGATCCGCCGCTACGGATTTCACGGAACCAGCCACCGCTATGTTTCCAAGCGTGCAGCTGAAATAGCCGGAATTCCCCACGAAAATTCCCGTATCATCTCTTGCCACTTAGGAAATGGAGGATCGTTGGCTGCCGTGGTAAACGGACAATCTATCGACACAAGCATGGGGATGACTCCTGTGGAAGGACTACTGATGGGAACACGTTGTGGAGATGTTGATCCTGGTGTGATATCCTACATTATGGACAAGGAAAAAATAGGAACCCAAGCCATTTCCACCCTAATCAACAAGCACTCTGGCCTACTTGGGATTTCAGGCGTATCGTCAGACATGCGTGAAGTGTTGGCAGCAGCAGGAGAAGGCAACGAACGCGCAAAGTTAGCCATTGAAGTGTTCATCCACAAAGTAAAAAAATACATTGGGTCTTATGCAGCCTTGATGGGTGGAGCAGACATAATCCTTTTCACCGGAGGTATTGGAGAAAACAATTCCCTGCTACGCGAACAAATCTGTTCCAACATGGAATATATGGGCGTGAAAATAGACAGTGCTGTCAACGAAACTATCCACGGCGACGAAGCTTTTATCAGCACCGACGATTCCGCCGTGAAAGTGCTTGTTGTTCCCACCGACGAGGAATTTATGATTGCTGCAGATACGATGAGTATAATATCTGCGAATTGAAAAATATTGCCTATAAAATCCAGCCTTCAGGCTCACTGAGTACCTAGAATATTGTTCTTTTAGGTCTGTGTGTCAAAAAAAGGTTCATAAAACATTCCTCCACTTTTGGTGTGTAGACGGTTTCAGTTATCTAATTGAAACCGTTTTCAATTTTACAGATACAAACAAAGAACGCTGGGTTTGCGACAGTTCTAGTGCTGCAACTGAAAAGCCACATAGACCAACTAAAATGATTTCTATCTCTTGCTATTGCATGTGGAGCAACGGCATTAAGCTTTGTTAAAGAATCCGCCAAATGATATAAAGAAATCGCCAAATGATTTCTCACTCCTGAAAGTTGCAGAAATGCCCCTTTTTTTTTGAAAAAGCTGAATGCTTATATGACAGCAAATATAAAAAGGTTGCCCGAATGAATATCCAAGCAACCTTTCAAAAATTTTGAGCCTCTTGTCGGATTCGAACCAACGACCCCGAGATTACAAATCACGTGCTCTGGCCAACTGAGCTAAAGAGGCAGGTGGGTAAGCTGACTATATCGCGCCGCTACAACCGACGACCCTTGCTGCGATCAAACCCTGGGGGATTAGAAGGGAGCTGGCCGTATAGGACTTACCCGGCGACAAAAGTAGTCTTTTTTTTTAATTCTCAAAAATGGAAAAAGCTTTTTTTGTTCCCTGCCCTTTTACTATCTTTGTAACGGGTTATCCTATATTGGACGAATCATTTGGTTTACATAATGTTACATTCATTGGGATTTCCTTAAAATTAAATCAAAACAAGTTCATTTTTTCACATGAAGGTTACAGATAGATTTCTGAAATATGTCAGATACGACACCCAGTCCAATGAAAGTACTGGTGTCACCCCCAGCACACCGGGACAATTGGTTTTATCAAGAGAGCTAGAGAAAGAGCTGCACACTATTGGATTGGAAGAGATTAGCTTGGACAAAAAAGGATATCTGATGGCAACACTTCCAGCAAACACCGACAAGAAGGTGCCAACTATTGGTTTCGTTGCCCACGTGGATACCAGCCCAGACCTAACAGGCACCAATGTGAATCCGAGAATCGTAAAAAATTATGATGGAAAAGACATAACGCTGGATGCAGAAAACGGAGTCATCCTCTCCCCTAACGACTTTCCCGAAATGCTTGGACACACTGGAAAAGATTTGGTGGTTACGGACGGCAAAACCCTTTTGGGAGCGGATGACAAAGCCGGAGTGGCGGAAATTATAACAGCAGTGGAGTATCTGAAGAATCATCCCGAAATAAAACATGGGAAGATCCGCATCGGATTCACCCCTGACGAAGAAATAGGACAAGGGGCCGACTATTTCGATGTCGAAAAGTTTGGAGCAGATTGGGCCTATACGATGGATGGAGGCGACATTGGAGAATTGGAATACGAAAACTTCAATGCAGCAGGAGCCAAAATCCAAATTCAGGGACGCAGCGTGCATCCTGGTTATGCCAAAGGCAAAATGATCAATGCACTGATGATTGCCAACAAATTTATCAGCCTCCTGCCGACACAAGAAAGGCCCGAACATACTTCTGGATACGAAGGGTTTTTCCATTTGCACACGATGCAAGGATCTACCGATTCCGCCAGCCTATCTTTTATCATCCGCGACCACGACAGGACATTGTTTGAGAACCGCAAGAAAGTGATGCAAGAAGCTGTGGACTACATTAACAAATTATACCCCGGAAGCACTACCGCAGATATCCGCGACCAATACTACAACATGCGCGAGAAAGTGGAAGCCATGAAATATATCGTCGATTACGCCTTTGAAGCGATGGAGGCAGTAGGTGTCACTCCTGAAGTAAAGCCCATCCGTGGTGGAACAGATGGAGCCAGGCTTTCATTTATGGGTCTGCCCTGCCCCAACATCTTTGCAGGAGGATTGAATTTCCATGGAAGGTATGAATTCATCCCCGTGCAATCCATGGAAAAGGCAGTGGAAGTGATCGTGAAAATCGCTCAACTGGTGGAAGAGAGGGCAGAAGTATAAAAGAACGAAAGATTCTTTGTACCCGCATAAAGAATTACATTTTAAATAGAGAGATTTACGATATATATATGAAGACAACGCCATTCACAGACAAACATATCGCGCTAAATGCCAGAATGCACGAATTTGCTGGCTACAACATGCCCATCGAATACACAGGGATCATCGACGAACACCACACGGTAAGAAGCGGAGTGGGCGTTTTCGACGTTTCACACATGGGTGAATTCTGGGTGAAAGGGTCAAAAGCTCTCGAATTTTTACAAAAAGTTTCGTCCAATAACGTAGCTGACCTCACTATTGGCAAGGCACAATACACTTATTTTCCGAATGCAGACGGCGGAATCGTTGACGACTTCCTCATTTATAAATACGAACAAGAAAAATACATGCTGGTGGTGAATGCTGCCAACATCGAAAAAGACTGGAACTGGTGCGTGGCAAATAATACAGTGGGCGCCGAGCTTGAAAACGCGTCAGACCGCACCGCCCAGCTTGCCATCCAAGGGCCAAAAGCATTGGAAGTGCTACAAAAATTGACAAGCGTTGATTTGAAAAGTATCCCCTATTATAATTTCACTACGGGTGAATTGGCCGGAGTAAAGGAAGTTATTATTTCCAACACAGGCTACACCGGGGCGGGCGGCTTCGAACTCTATTTCTATCCCGAATTTGGCGAACAAATTTGGAATGCTGTCTTTAAAGCCGGACAAGAAGAAGGCATCAAGGCTTGCGGGCTGGGCTGTCGCGACACTTTGCGCTTAGAAATGGGATTCTGCCTCTATGGCAACGACATCGACGACAACACTTCACCCATTGCAGCCGGGCTGGGATGGATCACCAAATTCGTGGATGGGAAAGATTTCATTTCACGCGACAAGATCGAGGCCGACAAGAGCAATGGGACTGCAGAAAAGTTGGTTGGATTCAAGCTTGCCGAGAAAGGAATCGCACGCCACGGCTACGAAATAGTAAACGAGAAAGGCAAACCGATTGGCCGTGTTACATCGGGCAGCATTTCGCCTTGCCTGAAAGAAGGAATCGGCCTCGGATACGTTGCCAAAGACTATGCAAAAACAGGTTGCGAAATTTTCATCAAAGTAAGAAACAAGAACCTGAAGGCCAACGTAGTGAAGTTGCCTTTTGTGTCGAAATAAATCAGAATAATCATTTTTACCAAGGAAAACAATATGAAAAAGACATTGACAATTGCATTGGTTGCGCACGACAATCGCAAAGCAGACATGGTGGATTGGTGTTTCTACAATTCCGATTTTTTGAAACCCCACAATTTGGTGTGTACAGGAACTACAGGGCGCTTGATCCAGGAAGCCTATCAAAGCAAAGGCATTAATGCCAAAATCACCCGGATGAACTCCGGCCCTTTGGGTGGTGATGCTGAAATCGCAGCGATGGTGGTAAGAAAAGAGATTGACCTGGCCATTTTTTTAATCGATGACCTGAATGCGCAGCCTCACGAAGCCGACATCATGATGCTTCTTCGCCAATGCCGCGTACACAATGTGCCGATCGCCTGCAACCGTTACAGTGCCGACCTGATGCTCACTAGTTCTCTTTGGGACGAGGACGACTATGTGCCGGCAGTACCCAAATATGTGAAATTTGACCGAGATGAATTTGAAGCAAAATATGGCCTGAAACGATAGTTTTATGTTTTTCAAGTACAAAAGGAGGCTCTCCCAAAAGTGTTTTAAACGCAAATTCGGTTGAAAGGCCAAGCTCAGACAGGAGAACTTTAAGCAATTGGCATTATTTTGAGAGAGCATCCTTTTTTAGCCCATCCTCAGTAATACGATGATGCCTCAGTGTGGGTCAAGATCAATCCTTGTAAATTTTTGATGGAATGACCACCATCTTGCGGCCTATAATTTCCAGACTGGAGACGAATCATCATAGAAATAACTCTGGATACTATGGTTAGAAGTTCCTGACAATTTAACAACAAGATCCTTCTTAGACGTAGCGACACAATAAGGCGCAAGAACTACTCTTGCAAGACGCCCAACCCCCACCATCAGTCAATACGGAGAAGAAAGAACAATGGTCGTGATGCTCCTAGCGGGAGTTTTGACCTGCAAGATGCTGCCGGAAAGTGTGAAATCAGTCGTTTTGGCATTATCTTCAGTGTTGGAAGTTCTTGTCGCACTTGGATTTCCCGCCAGACTTTTGAACAATGAAAGATCCATTGAGTGCACTTGGTTAATATCTGTATTGTTGACAGCCACCACCACCAACGAATCTCCCGATGGAGTAAGGGCTGCCAGCATTTGGTTGTTGGGAATCACCAAAAACTTTGAACCCGCAGGGATATACCGGCTAAATTGTTGGCGCACATAATAATTTTTCACTCTCTCATAAGTTTGAGCCGTGAAACTACCCTTTATATGACACCATTGATCGTTGTTTTCTTCCATGTACTGCCAATCTACCCATGCTTCTGGTCTGATATAGCGAATGTCATCCATCAGCTTTTGTGCCAAGTTTAGATTTCCGGCAATGCCCGTTCCTCCAGCTCCAACCTCGCTCATCCACAAAGCCTTATTGTGTGCCGTAGCAAGCGCACGAAGACTTCTCCTTGCTTCATTATTGGCAGTATATGTATGCGTATTCCATTGGCCTACCAAATCCAAAGCCTTTCCATCTGCCAAATATGCCTTAAAGTCAATAACAGATTGAGCCGTACTTGTCTCATCCGATGCCGAGATGATTGTATTCAAACCTGATGCTTTGAGCACAGGAGCAAGCACTTTGACAAATGCGATCTGGCTTGCCACACTGAAATAACACCCTTCTTGGCCGCCGTTGGCCGACCAATAATTCGTAACGGGTTCATTGAATGGCTCAAGCGTCTTAAATTCAATATTGAAAGAATCTTTATAAAACTTGCACACATCCACTAGGTAATTTGCAAATTCGGTGTAATATTCTGGTTTCAAATTATCAGACGTAGCTATTTTATTGCCCGCACAACAACCGCTATAAGTCATATAATACGGAGCTGAATTGCTAAATGCTTCAAAAATAGCATCCGGCCTTTTTTCCTTAATTTTCAACATGATCTTTCTCTGAGCCGCATCCCGACTCCAATCATACGGAGCATTTAAGGAATCTTTGAATCCCTCCATTTCAGCCCTAAGCCCTTTGCCGCTGCCCATGTGATGAGGTGTGCAATTGCGGTTGAGAGGATCATCACCCCCTCCGATATTATACCGAAAGATATTATAATTCAACCCATTAGGACTCACAAGCCAATCCACCAGTTGATCGATCTTATCATCGCTCCATTTACCACACATATTTGCCCACCAGCAAAGAGATATGCCCCAACCTTCAAAGGGCTTCGAGAATTTTGCGGCAGGATTTATTACATAATTGAATGTATCCACAGGAGTTGAACCCACCCCCTGGGAAATATACCAACAATGCTTCGAATCGGAACCCGATGTATCGAAATGAACCGAAGCCGGTGTGGTATCATCTGTCCCTAAATACTTGCTGTTTGATTTGCATTTCAATGCCACAAAGGTTTTTGTAATCTTCTCAATCGCATATTTAGAGGCATCTGTGGTAGAATCGGCAAGAAAATAGGGGTTATAAGTCCCGCTCAAAGACAAATACTTTTTTTGTCCTGTAGGTTTGATCCAATAGTATCCCGCTCCGTCGGATACAAATTCGACGAGCTGTGCCTCATCTCCTGTAAGCGTCTCGACAACTGCTCGGTCACTTGCCCCTTTGGCTAGGACATTTCCACTGGAATGAATAAGATAATACTTCGTGTGAGCCAATGGTTGGAATACTTGGGCCATACACGATGCCGAAATAAATAGGCTTAATAAAAAAGAAAGGGAAAAATTTGATAACCGTAATCTCATAGGGCGGGGCATTTTGTCTGTTAATAACCATCATCTGCAAGACATGCAACTCTATTTAAAAATCGAATGCACTTGTGGACGATGCCCGGCATTCCCCACAAATATAAAGCAATATGCCAACAAAAGAACCCTTTGACCGATATCACACTATAAATAGACGAATAAATAAACCCCGTAAGCATAAAATACAGAAAAAAAATCAAAAGGAAAGAAAGGCAAACACCAATAGGATTCAAGCCTAAACCTAAGCACAGCCAATGATTCCCAAAGAAAAAAAGCCGATTGTCAGATTTGACAACCAGCTTTTTAATTTCTATAATTACAGCCGAGCTGCGAAACTACACTTTTTCCTCAACACGCTGCTTCGCTTTTGCAACAACCTTAGTTTTGTCGTCGTTGAGTTCCAATATTATTTCATCACCTTCAGCCAAAGTTCCTGAAAGAATTAATTCGGCCACTTCATCCTCAACATAAGTTTGAAGCGATCTTTTCAACGGACGTGCGCCAAATTGGACATCATATCCTTTCTTGGCGATAAAAGATTTGGCTTCATCGGCAATTGTAATCTTATGGCCGACTTCTTCAATCCTTTTATAAACACCCATCAATTCGATGTCGATAATCTTATTGATTGATTCTTCACTAAGTTGATCGAAAATAATGACGTCATCCACACGGTTCAGAAACTCAGGTGAAAAAGTTTTGTTCAACGCTTTACGCAACACTCCTTTTGAAAAGTCCTTGTCGTTGGCAACAGCACTCAAGTCGGTTGTATGAAATCCAACTCCTCTGCCAAAGTCTTTCAACTGACGAGTTCCAACATTGGATGTCATAATCAATATCGTGTTTTTGAAATCCACTTTCCTTCCCATGCTATCAGTGAGGTGCCCTTCGTCCAAAACCTGCAACAACAAGTTGAAAACATCCGGATGAGCCTTCTCTATTTCATCGAGCAGCACCACGGAATAAGGTTTACGACGCACTTTTTCAGTCATCAACCCACCTTCTTCGTAACCTACGTATCCGGGAGGTGCACCAACAAGACGCGATACATTAAATTTTTCCATGTATTCGCTCATGTCGATTCTAATCAATGAATCGGGAGAATTAAACAACAATTCGGCAATTTTTTTAGCCAAATGGGTTTTCCCCACGCCCGTCGGCCCGAGGAACATGAACGTACCTATCGGTTTATTGGGATCTTTCAACCCTACACGATTTCGCTGTATGGCTTTCACTACCTTTTCCACCGCATCAGCCTGCCCAATCACTGCACCTTTGAGGAGATCCTTCATTCCGACCAAGCGTAAACCTTCCGATTCGGCAATCTTTTGAACAGGGACACCGCTCATCATGGATACGACTTCCGCCACTTTTTCAGCATCCACAATCTGCGGAGCCTCCTTCAGGGTTTCTTCCCATCTTTTTTCAGCTTCTTCAAGGGCCAAGGTAAGTTGGCGTTGCTTGTCGCGGAAACTTGCTGCCAATTCATATTTTTGAGACTTGACTGCATTTGATTTTTCCTCGATCACCTTTTTCAAATTTTCTTCAAGTTCTTCAATTTCTTTTGGAACATGGATATTTGAAATATGCATACGGGAACCTGCTTCATCCAACGCATCAATAGCTTTGTCGGGGAAATTACGGTCTGAAATATACCTGTTGCTTAGCTTCACACACGCTTCGATGGCCTCATCGGTGTATTTTACATTGTGATGCTCTTCGTAGCGATCTTTGATATTGTGAAGAATCTGCAAGGTTTCCTCGGCCGTAGTCGGTTCCACCATGATTTTTTGAAAACGACGTTCTAGCGCACCGTCTTTTTCAATGTTTTTGCGGTATTCATCCAATGTTGTTGCCCCTATGCACTGTATTTCGCCACGTGCCAATGCCGGTTTCAACATATTGGCTGCATCCAGCGAACCGGCTGCACCTCCTGCACCCACGATGGTATGAATCTCGTCGATAAACAAAATCACATTGGGATTTTTTGAAAGTTCGTTCAGGATTGCTTTTATCCGTTCTTCAAACTGTCCACGGTATTTGGTCCCGGCCACAACAGATGCCATATCAAGGGCAATAACACGTTTGTCGAACAACACACGCGAAACCTTCTTTTGGGTGATCCTCAAGGCCAAGCCTTCAACGATGGCTGATTTGCCCACGCCTGGCTCACCTATCAAGATCGGATTGTTCTTTTTACGACGGCTAAGGATTTGCGCAAGTCTCTCAATTTCAACCTCTCGACCCACAATAGGATCCAACTTGTTTTCATGTGCGGCACGGGTCATGTCAATCCCGAAATTGTCCAACACTGGCGTATCGGATGCGGGGCGATTGGAGTGGGTTTCTGTATTGGAAGACACTCTTCCTGCCGATGAAATGTCATCATCGTCATCGTCCGAAAAGTCTTGCCCATTTCTTGGCAATTCGTTTTCGTCCGCTCGTTGTTGCAACAAGTTATTCTTGATGTGCGAAAATGCATGGAGATAATCCATGTTGTACTTATCCAATTCTAGAGACACAAAGTTGGAGTTATCTTTCAACATGGCAAGCAACAAATGCTCCGAGTCTGTTTCATCACTTTTTGTCAGACGGGCTTCAAGAATGCTCATCTTGAGCAGCTTTTCGGTGCTTTTGCTCAAAACGACTTCATTTTGCGACACAAAGTTATCTTGCTGCTGTAAACTATTATTGTCTAATGTTTCTTTCAATTGATTCAAGTTTATGCCAAAATCAATCAATGCCTGAATAGCCAACCCTTCACCATTCCTTAGAATTCCAAGCATCAAATGTTCCGGATCTAAGGAATTACACTGCAAGCGACCGGCTTCTTCACGACTAAGGTTCATGATTCTTCTGATTCGGTCTGAAAAATTATTTTCCATAATCCAAATTTTTGATGTTTATACTATGATTACTGATACTCTCAATTACAAGAATAGTGCCAAACAAAAATTAGAACTTGATTATTATTACCCAAACTATGAAAAACAATAAAAAATAGAAATAATCTATATAACATTTTAATACAAAAGAAGAAGATACAGCGACATATTTATCCGTTACGCCAGTACCATCCAGCTAATATTGTCGTATTTTTTATCATCTCAAGAAAAAAGAAAGAACAATCAGATTTTAAAGAACGAGGATATTAGCACTATAAAACATTTACAAATATAGTAAAGTGATAATAATATCATCGATAAATTGCTTTTTTTTTATGCTTTTCGAAAAAAAACTTCGACTGTGCCTCCAAGATCACTTTATTTGACAATTTGACTTTACAAAAGCGAGATTATTCGCTGAAATTTAAAATATTGGAATTTCTCAAACTCGGATTAAAACGGAAACAGCAAAGGCAGCAAAAGCACCAAAATGATCCCCATAATAATTTGCAACGGTCCACCAATGCGAACATAGTCCATAAAGTCATAGCGCCCGACATTCATAACCAAAGCATTAGGCGGAGTTGAAAAAGGGGATGCAAAGCACAAACTCGCCGAAACGGCCACAGCAAACAAAAATGGAAGCGGGCTCACAGCCATGCTCACAGCCGAATGCAAAGCAATAGGTGCAAAAAGAACCGCAGTCGCCGTATTACTAATGAATAAAGTCAAAATAGATGTTGTAAAATAAATTCCAGCCAGCAATGCGTAGGGTCCCAGCTTGCCCAATTGCCCAACCAAGCCATCCGAAATAAGCACAGCCGCACCTGTCTTCTCAAAGGCTGTGGACATTGGAAGCATAGCCCCAATGAGGACAATGCTCTCCCAATTGATGCTTTTGTAGGCCTCCTCCACATTGCGAAGACAACCTGTTACCACCATCAGCACAGCAGCGATCAAAACAGCCGTCACCGACGGCAAGAGGTTGGAAGCCATGCAGACAATCATCCCCAGCATGATAAGTGCCGCTATGGGTGCTTTTTGATCGAGTGTCACTTTGGCTGCTTCCCGAAGAGGCTGGCCGACCAACACAAGGTCGTCTTGCCTGTCTGACAAATTGGCTATATCTTTCCAACGTCCTTGAATCAACATCGCATCCCCCGAATGGAGCTTGGTATCCTGAAAATCATACGTCTGATACTCTTTCTGGCGCTTGATGCCCAATACATTCACATTGAATTCCTCCCTAAATTTTGAATCGCGGATGGTGCGGTTCACAAGGCTTGAGTTTGGCAGAATGTATACCTCGGCTATTCCCGAATCCTGAAAATCGGCAAATGCCCTTCCATGCCCACTTTTGACATGGAGGTCATTTTCTTTCACAAAATGTTCAATATCCTCGCGGCTTCCGTGGCAATGGATTTCATCACAAGCCCGCAGGATAGTACCAGGACCAGCCAACAGCTCTTCATTCTTCATTCGAAACCTTCCGCCGCCATTTCCCCGCACCACCTTGCTGAGGCTCACTTTATAGACAGTAGCGATTTTTAATTCCGAAAGGGACTTATCAATTAAAGGAGAATCTTTCGAAATATGAATCAGAACGGTTTGTTGCCTGAGGTTGTACTCCTTCTCCAATTCCCGGAGCGACTTTCCCTGTTTTTTATTAGAAGCAGCAGCATTATCCTTACCCACAAGCAATTTACTCGCAAAAAACAAGTACATCAATCCAATTGCAAGACAAACGAGTCCAATTGGGGCAAAAGAGAAAAACGATAGCGGGTCATTCCCAGACCTTACCAGCACATCTTGAATCACCAGATTGGGTGGTGTGCTAATCAAGGTAAACAAGCCCAAGCTACTTGCAAAAGCCAACGGCATGAGGTAACGGCTGGGATTGATATTGGCATTCGCAGCCAAACTCACCACAATCGGCATCATCACAGCAACAGTGCCAGTGTTGCTTATAAATGCACCAACAGAGGCAGTGGTCAACATCACCAAAACAAACAGCTTATTTTCGCTGCTACCTGCCAACTGCAAGATACGGCTACTAATCATTTTCGCCAATCCCGTCCGGAAAATCCCCGCTCCGACCACAAAAAGGCCGACCATCATAATAACAACCGAGTTAGAAAATCCCGCCAAGGCTTCGGCTGGAGTCAAAATGCCGAACAGCATAAGCAACAACAGAGCACACATGGCAACAAGATCCGAACGAACTTTCCCGAGCATGAAAAAAATAGAAGCGACAAATAAGATGGCAAGCGTGATGTATAACATACGAAAAATGTTGCGTTAAAATAGTTACAGAATAGCCGAACCCAAGATCCGTACATTAAACTTTTCAATGTTTGTAAAAATAACACTTTTACTTTTACAAAACCAGTTTTAGCTGTATTTTTTGTTTTGGTTAGATAAACTAAATGCTCGAATCAGTTTGGCAAGTATTTTGTAATAGATTAGGCGAGTTTTCCTGAATCCTTTCTTTCAGGAGTTTTTTTATTGCATTTCCTTTTGATAATAAATAGATTAGATAAAACAATAGAAGTTATGAGCAAAAAACCTAAGAGCCCAGATTTGAATGAAGACCAGGTGCTGAATGATGCGAATACGGCAGAAAATGAAACTGTGGCAGAAAACCAAGCTGCAGAAGGTGACAATGTGTCTGATGAAGATAAAGAGGAAACTCAGGCCACAGAAAATTGGGAACAAAAATTCAATGAACTAAACGATAATTATTTACGTCTTCATGCAGACTTCGACAATTATAGAAAACGGACATTGAAGGAAAAAAGCGAATTGTTGCGTTCGGGGAGCGAACGAGTTATTTCGGGAATTTTGCCGGTAGTTGACGATTTTGAAAGAGCAATCACCAACCTGCAATCGGCAGAAAACATGGATGCGCTAAAAGAAGGTGTAGATTTGATATACAGTAAATTCTTATCATTTCTCGAAAAAAACGGAGTGAAGGCAATGGAAACAAACGGCTTGCCTTTTGATGCCGACCAGCACGAGGCTCTGACTATGATTCCCGCACCAAGTGAGGAGATGAAAAATAAAATCATCGACACGGTCGTAAAAGGTTACACCTTGGACGGGAAAGTGATGCGTTTTCCAAAAGTAGTTGTAGCACAATAAATTAAAGACAGGCAAAATGGCAGCAAAAAGAGATTACTACGAGGTGCTGGAAGTGTCGAAAACGGCAACAGGCGATGAAATAAAAAAAGCTTACCGCAAAAAAGCTATCCAATACCATCCGGATAAAAACCCGGGAGATAAGGAGTCTGAAGAAAAATTCAAAGAAGCGGCCGAAGCCTATGAAGTGTTGAGCGACGAGCAAAAGCGTGCACAATACGACCGTTTTGGACACAATGCTCCTGGTGGTTTCGGAGGCGGTGGAGGCGGCGGCGGATTCTCCATGGACGATATTTTTTCCCAATTCGGAGATATTTTCGGCGGTCATTTTGGAGGATTTAGCGGCTTTGGCGGTTCTTCTGGCGGCAGACGCACACGTCGTGGGTCCGATTTACGCGTGAAAGTGAAACTCACGCTGAAAGAAGTGGCGCAAGGTGTTGAAAAAAAAATCAAAGTCAACAAATATGTTTCCTGTTCGCATTGTAGCGGAACAGGAGCTGAAAACGGAACAGCATACACCACTTGCAACACCTGCCATGGCAGTGGAACAGTGAACCGTGTGGCAAACACCATTTTCGGACAAATGCAGACACAAACCACCTGCCCCACTTGCCAAGGAGAAGGGACATCCATCACAAAAAAATGTCCACACTGCACCGGCGAAGGCATTGTGCGTGAAGACGAAGTGATTAGCATCCGCATTCCGGCCGGAGTGGCAGAAGGAATGCAGCTCTCGATGAGCGGCAAAGGAAATGCGGCACGCCGCGGCGGAGTGAACGGAGACCTACTCATATTGGTGGAAGAAGAAAAACATCCGGAACTGATCCGGGATGAGAACGACCTGATTTACAACTTGCTTCTATCCTTTCCCCAAGCGGCAATGGGAAGCACCGTGGATATACCCACCGTGGACGGAAAAGCCAAAGTGAAAATAGAACCCGGGACCCAACCCGGAAAAGTACTCCGTTTGCGCAGCAAAGGTTTGCCATCCGTGAATGGCTACGGAACGGGCGACTTGTTGATAAACATCAGCATCTATGTTCCTGAGAAACTGAGCGATTCTGAGAAAAGCATCATCAACGGCTTAGAAAACTCTCCCAACTTCGAACCTTCGAAATCCATCAAAGAGAAAATATTCCGACATTTCAAGCAGATGTTTGAATAAGACGGCTCACCCTTTTTGATTTGCGAAAAAATCATCTATTTGTGTGATTCTTTCGCAAATCTTTTTATCTAATCTCAAAAAATCATATATTTGTGAAAATCACAAACTAAATCCTTTTTATTATGTCAGTAAATAAAGTAATTTTGATCGGAAATGTAGGAAAAGACCCTGAGGTTCGATATTTTGATAATGGTGCGGCCGTTGTGAATTTTACGTTGGCAACCACCGAAAGAGGCTACACTGCCGCCAACGGTACGCAGGTTCCTGATAGAACCGAATGGCACAACATCGTCTTGTGGCGGGGATTGGCCAAAGTAGCGGAACAGTATGTGAAAAAAGGAACGCAAGTCTATATTGAAGGAAAAATCCGTTCCCGCACCTATGACGACCAGCAAGGCATCAAACGCTATGTTTATGAAATCTATGCCGACAACTTGGAGCTTTTAGGCAAACGCTCGGCAGAAGAAAGCGCCAACGCTTCCTACGCCGGCCAATCGCAGCCTGCACCATCCACGCAGCCCCAGGCGAGCACGCCAACAAGCCCGGCAACGGATGTTTCGTCGGATGATGACTTGCCGTTCTAAGAGTAAACAAGTGAACAGGTGGGCAAGAGACTCGTTCACTTGTTCACGGCTTAAAAATTGCGGATATTTGCAACAAATGTAATTTTTTCCAAATTGGAAACAGATTCTATACCTCCGATACTCTCCGACAGTTTCTTTCTTGAAGGAACTGTCAATATTTTAGTCAGTACGCTGATCGTGCTTTTCATGTTTCTTTCGGGCTTTGTTTCGTATTGTAAATCAACACTGACACAGGTGAATGCGAAAGATCTGCAAAATTCAAAATACTCGCTAAGCGCACAAGGCAAGTTGCTGATAGCCCTTTTGCAGCACCCACAACGCTTATTATTCATACTAATCACTACCAAATTCATATCAAACACCATTGCATTGGCATTGTTTCTCTTCTTGGTTTTGCCTTTTTGCCTGCAAGGAGCATTCACTTTCCCCGTACTGATACTTGTCGTTTTATTTGCGACCACTTTTCTTTTCCTTGCCAATGAGATCATTCCGCAGCGGTTGGCGACAACAGAAATGCGTCAAACAATAAAACTATCTGGATTCATACCCCTTTTCAGCTTTGTATCCAAGCCAATAGTGTCTTTGTTTGAAGCTACCCTTAAGGCCAGGCAAAAAATTTTACCCCACAAAAAGCATGAATTATCGATTGACGAACTATCCAAATCGATGGATCTGACAAAAGAAGAGATCAACGAAGGGAAAGACCTGCTGGAAGGATTAATAAATTTCAACGACAAATCGGCAGTGGAGATCATGACTCCCCGGGAAGATATGGCCTGCCTAGACATGTCGGTCACCTTGCCCGAAATTACCCAGTATGTGATTGAAATGCACTATTCCCGGCTTCCGATCTACGATAAAATGGAAGACAATATCCGGGGAATATTGTACGTCAAAGATTTGCTACCCTTTTTGGAAAAAAATGCAGACTACCGTTGGCAACATCTGATCCGCCCAGCCTACTTTGTCCCGGAAACAAAGAAGATTGATGCCCTGCTGGCAGAATTCCGAAACAACAAGATCCATCTCGCTATTGTGGTCGATGAATTCGGCGGCACTTCGGGATTAGTTACAATGGAAGACATTTTGGAAGAAATCGTGGGTGAAATCTCCGATGAATATGACGACGAACGCAGATCGTATGTGCAATTGCCAGACGGCTCTCTCATTTTTGAAGGGAAAACCCTTTTGACCGACTTTTTCAGGGCGGTGGATGCCGATGAATCTGAATTTGAGGAACTCACCGAAGAGGTGGACACGCTTGCTGGACTGATACTTGAACTCAAAGGCGATTTTCCACGTCGGCAAGAGATTGTGACCTTCAAGAACTACCAATTTCAAGTGCTGGAAATGAACAAAAGAAGAATTATGAAAGTCAAATTCACAGTAATGGACACAACAACTGAATCGGAATGACAACCAAAAACTTGCTGACAATCCTTTTCCTGCCGTTTACTTGCCTATCCTGCAAGAAAGACTGTTCACCAAAACCATCGGCCTATTACAGAATTGACGAGCAAAAAGAGGAATTTGTGGTCTATGAAACCCGAGACATCTCCTTCGAGGTATCTTCGAAGGCAATCATCCATTCCGAAAAGAAAGGTACCGAAACCTGGATCACCATCCGCTACCCGCAATACCGCGCCTATTTATACTGCACCTACCTGCCTATAACCAAAGGGAGCCTGCGACCCGCAATAGATGACAGCTACCGGATGGCGTTTTCCCATACAGTGAAGGCCAACGGCATCATCCAAGAAGTGTTGCAAATCCCCGCACAAAAAACTGGGGGAGTTCTATATAAGATCGGAGGCAATGTGGCCACCCCAAGGCAATTCTTCGTGACTGACAGCGTTTCACACTTCTTCCGAGCTTCGCTCTATTTCGACGGCAAGGCAAATGCGGACTCCTTGATGCCTGTTCTAAAATGCATGGACAAAAATATCCATCGGCTCACGTCCTTGCTAAAATGGAAGAACTAAATTTTTCGTTAGGAGATGCCGTTTCCAACCGCCAATTCGACAATGCTTGCCAAATTGGCGGTTAAAAACCGCCTCACCCGTTGCTAAGTCGCCGCAAGATAATCTCTTTTCACAAAGCTCATCCCAGAAACCTTTTATGATTCCTCTTGTAATCGGTATAGCTCTTCGAAGAGTAAAATTTCTGCACTATTTAGACTGATTCTAAGTTGATAAATCCGCATCATCGCCAAGCCATTTTTTCTTAAAATATCGATCTTTTTAAGGCTCATTTTTTAGTTCATTTGAAAGTAAAACATTAAATTTGCAGTATCAATATTAATGTAAAACGACTTCTATTATGCGAAGGCATTCTTTCTCCGGATTGAGGGTGAAAGAGTACATTCACGCAAAGAAAAACTCATTATGGGAAGAGAAATAAAATTGAGTCTCGTTTACCGAGACATGTGGCAATCATCCGGCAAATACCAACCACGGGTAGATCAACTAACAAGAATCGCTCCTGTTATCATCGACATGGGTTGTTTTGCCCGTGTGGAAACAAATGGTGGAGCATTTGAGCAGGTCAACCTTCTTTACGGAGAAAATCCAAACAACGCTGTCCGTGAATGGACAGCACCATTCAACAAAGTCGGTATCCAAACACACATGCTGGAACGTGGGTTGAACGCATTGAGAATGTATCCAGTGCCTGCAGATGTGCGCCAATTGATGTTCAAAGTAAAACAGGCACAAGGAACAAACATCTCCCGTTCATTCGACGGATTGAATGATGCTCGCAACCTTGAATTGTCTATCAAATACGCCAAAGAAGCGGGGATGATTTCACAAGGAGCCTTGTGCATCACCAATTCTCCGATTCACACGGTTGACTATTATCTCAACTATGCCGACCAATTGGTCAACTACGGCACACAGGAATTCTGCTTGAAAGACATGGCAGGAGTTGGCCGCCCTGCATTTCTCGGCAAATTGACCAAAGCTTTAAAGGACAGACACCCCAATATCACCATCCAATATCACGGCCACACAGGCCCTGGTTTTTCAGTTGCTTCCATGTTGGAAGTTGCCCGCGCAGGCGCCGACTACCTGGACACGGCCATCGACCCACTTTCCTGGGGTATGGTTCATCCGGATGTTATCACCATCCAAGCCATGTTAAAAGATGCCGGATTCCAAGTGGCAGACATCAACATGGGCGCATACATGGAAGCCCGTGCATTGACACAAGAATTCATCGATGATTTCTTGGGATATTTCATCGACCCATCCAACAAGCAAATGAACTCGCTCTTGGTTGGCTCTGGTCTTCCCGGAGGAATGATGGGCTCGATGATGGCAGACTTGCGCACGATGCATCCAGCTATCAATATGGCCTTGAGAAACAATGGCAAATCTGAACTTTCATTGAATGACTTGGTGGTTCAATTGTTCCAAGAAGTGGAATATGTATGGCCTAAATTGGGATATCCTCCTTTGGTGACACCATTCAGTCAATACGTGAAGAACATCGCTTTGATGAACATCTTCTCCATGGCACAAGGCCAAGCCCGCTTCTCCAACATTGACAAAGATGCTTGGGGTATGATTTTAGGCAAATCAGGGAAACTTCCCGGCAAATTGGACGAAGAAATCGTTGAATTGGCAAAATCCAAAGGGCTTGAATTCTATACAGGCAATCCTCAAGACGAATTGGAAAATGCGTTGGATGGCTACCGCAAGGAAATGGATGAAAATGGCTGGGATTATGGTCAAGACGATGAAGAATTGTTCGAGTTGGCCATGCACGACCGCCAATACCGCGATTATAAATCTGGTTTGGCAAAAGAACGCTTCGAAAAAGACCTGGAAGCTGCCAAAGCAAAAGCAGGAGCTCCAATCGTCATCACCCGTGAAGTGATTGAAGTGCCTCGTTTCGACGCAGAAGCCATCCAAGCCAAATATCCTGATGCTAAGCCTGTTCAAGCCACAGTGAGCGGACAATTAATCTGGCAAATCGACCGGGACGATGTTTCTTCTGCTCCGGTTATCGGCACAGAAGTAAAAGAAGGCGATGTGATTTGCTTTGTTCAAACTTACTACGGAATCGAAGAAGTGAAAGCTTTGAGTTCAGGCAAGATTGTTCAAATAGAAGTAAAGCAAGGAGGCCGAGTTGTGAAAAACCAAGTGTTGGCTTACATGAACTAAAATCTCGGTTCAATTTATATCTTATATCCGAGGGTTGTCCAATATTTGGGCGACCCTTTGTTTTTGATTAATTTTCATTTTTAAGTACTTTAAAATTATTTGATTAGAACTATCTTTTCGCTTACTTGTTTTAAAAATCAAAATACGTTTTTTTAATATCAATGCCCAGAAACACGAAAACACCTTTAAACATATGGATACTGCAAAAACGAAAAGACTGCCTTTACTTCTTTCTTTATTCCTTTTTTTTACTCTATTCCTTCATGCCCAAAAAGGCGAAATCAGAGGAAAAGTATATAGCTCAAAATCAAATGATCGGGTTCCCTTTGTCAGTGTTGTAATCGAAGGCACTGATACGGGCGTGATGACCGATTCTGTGGGCAATTTTCTGTTTGCAGCAGTGAATCCCGGGTTTATACGCTTGCTGGTAAGTTCCATTGGCTATGAGTCAACACTATCCCCAGAAATACAAGTGCAAGGTAACCAAACTACTTTTGTAGATATCCAAGTCCGGGAATCGAATTTTTCCTTGAGCGAAGTGACGGTGCGTCCCAAGATGATTCTGCGGCGCATAGAGAGTCCAGTCTCGTCTCTTTCCGTTAGCATTCAAGAGATTGAAAAAAGTGCCGGAGCCAATCGGGATGTTTCGAAAGTATTGCAAGTCTTGCCCGGTGTTGGGGCGATGGATCCCAGCCGCAACGACCTAATTGTACGTGGCGGAGGTCCATCGGAAAATGTATTTTACCTCGACGGCATTGAAATCCCAGTTATCAACCATTTTGCCACTCAAGGATCTTCCGGTGGAGCCATTGGAGCCATCAATCCCGATTTTGTACGTGAAATCAACTTCTACACTGGGGCATTCCCCGCAAACCGCACCAACGCATTGAGTTCGGTGATGGAAATCAGGCAAAAAGACGGAAGCAAGGATAAAGTGCATGCCAAATTATCTGTCGGCGCTTCGGATGCCGCCATTACGGTGGATGGCCCGATAAACAGGGAATCGACCTTCATAGCCTCCGCGCGGCAATCGTACCTGCAATTTCTGTTCAAAGCTTTGGGCTTGCCCTTTCTACCGACATACAACGATTTTCAATTGAAATACAAGTATCAAATCGATCAGAAAAACGAACTAATGTTGATCGGTATTGGTGCGATCGACAACATGAAACTGAATACGAAATTGCAAGAAACAGGTGACGATACCCAAAAATACCTGTTGTCCTACTTGCCCGTTTACGAGCAATGGAATTATACCCTTGGGGCCATTTACAAACATTTTGGAGACAACTATTTCGACTCTTGGATACTCAGCCGGAACATGTTGCGCAATAAGAATTACAAGTACGAAGACAACGACGAGTCGAAGTCCAAAACATCGGATTACCTTTCGGATGAAGCTGAAAACAAGCTCCGTTTCGAACGTGAATACACGCAATTGCCGGTACGCTTGAAGGTAGGTGCCGGAATCCGTTATTCACACTACAAAAACAATACTTTTCGCCGCTTGTACTACAACGACCAAGTGAATGAATTGCGGTACAACACAAAGCTAAGTTTGTTTGGATACCAAGCATTTGCCCAAATATCAGATGATTATTTTTCGAACAAACTCCGGTTGTCGTTTGGGGTCAATCTGGTTGGAAACAACTTCAACGACAACATGAAAAACCCGGTTAATCAATTCTCCCCCCGGTTTTCTATATCCTATTCGCTTTCGGACAAGCTGGACGTAAGTGGGAATGTAGGCCGGTATGCTGCTCAACCCGCCTACACCACTTTGGGCTTTAAAAATTCGGCAGGAGAATATGCAAACCGCAACGAAAACCTAAAATACATCGTGGCAAATCATGCCATTGCAGGAATAGAATACCGGCCCGTGGAGAAAATGCGTGTTTCCGCCGAAGGTTTTTATAAGAAATATCAACAGTATCCTATATCTATTTTGGATGGAGTGAGCATCGCAAGCAAGGGAGCCGACTACGGGGAAGTGGGCGACGAAGAGATTGTTTCTACGGGCAAAGGGCGTGCTTATGGGATAGAATTACTTGTCAAAATAATCAATTTCAACAACCTGAATCTGACATCCACCTACACCTTTTTCCGAAGCGAATTCACGAACTTGGCAGGCAATTATTTGCCTTCGTCTTGGGACACCAGGCAGTTGTTCAATATGATAACAAGCTACAAGTTCGGCAGAAGCTGGAATGTGGCCACACGTTGGCATTATGTGGGAGGTGAGCCGTATTCTCCTATCGACTGGGAATTTTCTACTAACCGCGAAGCTTGGAATGTAAAAAATCAGGCTTACACCGATTATTCCCGTTATAATTCCCTTCGTCTGAAAAATTCGCATGCCTTGGACATTCGGATAGACAAGGAATACTATTTCAAAAAATGGTTGCTCAACTTGTATGTGGACGTCCAGAATGCCTATAACTTCAAAAGCGAACGAGCACCCATCTACACCAACAAAGATACCGAAGGGAACATTATCCCAGACGAAAGCGGCGATCCGGCAAAACAAGGACTCAGGATCCTGGACAACACAAGCGGAACGGTCTTGCCGACAATCGGGATCATCATCAAGATGTAATATAGTCAAAGAGGATAGACCCCAGTAATCGAAGAGCAGATTTAAAAGACTATTTCCAACATCGAATATATCGAAAATCTTTATAGGCAAGTTTTCTTTAATTTAGAGTAATTTCTCACATCCTCTTAGTAAATTTGCAAAGAAATTATTACGAAACAACATCATGACATTCAAATATGATTTCCTAGTCATTGGATCGGGAATTGCGGGGATGAGTTTTGCCTTGAAAGTGGCAAAGCAAGGCCGGGTAGCCATTGTCTGTAAAAATTCACTCGAAGAAGCGAATACTTTTTATGCCCAAGGCGGAATCGCATCGGTGACCAACGCTTGGGACAATTTCGAAAACCACATCAAAGACACGCTCATAGCAGGCGATGGAATATGCGACCCGGTGGTAGTTGAAAAAGTGGTGCGCGAGGCGCCGGCCCAGATCAAGGAACTCATCAGCTGGGGAGTCGATTTCGACAAAGATGAAAAGGGTAATTTCGACTTGCACAAGGAAGGCGGCCACTCTGATTTTAGAATCCTGCACCACAAAGACAACACCGGAGCCGAAATCCAGTTGAGCCTGATCGAAGCAGTCAAAGCAAATAAAAACATCGATGTTTTTGACCACCACTTTGCCATTGAAATCCTGACCCAACACCATCTTGGCAAAGAAGTGACAAGATACACACCCGGAATAGAATGTTATGGAGTCTATGTTTTGGATCAAAAAACAAACCACATCGATATTTTCCTTTCCAAAATAACCTTGATGGCAACGGGAGGAATTGGCTGCATCTACAAAACAACAACCAACCCGCTGATAGCCACTGGGGACGGTATTGCCATGGTTTACCGGGCCAAAGGAGAAGTGAAAGATATGGAATTTGTACAATTCCATCCAACGGCACTCTATCATCCCGGCGATCGCCCTTCTTTCTTGATTACAGAAGCCATGCGCGGTTATGGCGGCGTACTCCGGAGAAGGGACGGGAAAGAATTTATGCACAAATACGACGAGCGCAAGTCGCTGGCTCCCCGTGACATTGTGGCCCGTGCCATCGACACGGAGATGAAAAATCGCGGCGACGATTGCGTCTATCTCGATGTCACCCACAAAGACCCGGAAGAAACAAAAAAACATTTCCCGAACATTTACGAAAAATGCTTGAGCCTCGGCATCGACATCACCAAAGATTACATCCCTGTGGCTCCCGCCGCTCACTATCTCTGCGGTGGCATTGCCGTGGATTTGAACGGAGAAAGCTCCATATCTAGGCTTTACGCCAATGGCGAATGCGCCTGCACGGGCCTTCACGGAGCCAACCGACTAGCTTCCAATTCTTTGATTGAGGCTGTAGTCTATGCGGATGCAGCGGCCAAACATGCTTTGAGCAAATTCAAAGAATATCATTTTGAAGAAAAGATTCCAACTTGGAACGACGAAGGCACTTCTCTTCCTGAAGAAATGGTGCTTATCACGCAAAGCGAAAAGGAAGTCGGCCAAATCATGTCCACCTATGTAGGGATTGTACGCTCCAACCTCCGTTTGAAACGGGCTTTCGACCGCTTGGACATCCTTTATGCTGAAACCGAAAACTTGTTTCAACGTTCTGTCGTTTCCCGCGAAATTTGTGAGCTCCGCAACATTATCAACGTCGGGTATCTCGTGATTCGCCAAGCCATGGAACGGAAAGAAAGCCGGGGTTTACACTGCACGCTCGATTATCCGAAAAAAAACCCACCGAATCATTCGCCAAAAGAAGCCTAATCTTTCGAACAACAACAAAAGCCATGAATGCCATCCTTAATCAAGTAAGAGACACTCTAAAGAACAACTCGGACGAAGCCACCCTTCTGTCCGGACAGCGATTTTTCAAGGAAGAGATTCAAAGTTACGGTGTGAAAGTACCCACTGTGAAAAAGATTAGCAAACAATTTCTTTTTGAAATCAAATCTAAAAGTAAACAAGAAGTGCTTGAATTGTGCGAAAAAATGTGGCAATCAGGCATTATAGAAGAGTCGTTTGTGGCTTGCGAGTGGTCGCATGCCATCCAAAAAAGCTACGAACCTTCCGATTTTGAAACATTCGAACGATGGATAAAAAATTATGTTTCCAACTGGGCGTCGTGCGACACCTTGTGCAACCACACAGTGGGGGAATTCTTAATAGCCTATCCCACATCTATCTCTAAACTAAAAGAGTTCGCCACTTCCAACAATCGCTGGATGCGCCGGGCAGCCGCTGTCACATTGATTATTCCAGCCCGCAAAGGGTTATTCTTAGAAGACATCTTTGAAATCGCCAATCTTCTTTTGACAGACAGCGACGACTTGGTGCAGAAAGGGTATGGCTGGATGCTGAAAGCCGCAAGCGAAGCCTACCAGCAAGACGTGTTCGACTTTGTTATACGCAACAAGGCAGTGATGCCACGCACAGCGTTAAGATATGCAATCGAAAAAATGCCCAAAGAGATGAAAGCAACCGCCATGGCGAAGTAATAGAGTGGTGTGAGGAAACATTTTTTTGAAAAATGTGAAAATAGAAGAATAACATGAACAGACGAATCGTAACCTTATTACTGGCCTGCACTTTCTTGTGTAGTGCCTCCGGTGCAAAAATCAAGGTGCTGACCATCGGGGATTCCACCATGGCAGACTACGATGAGGTGAAGAATAGCAGCGAGGATGAAATGCGCGGGTGGGGACAAATGCTGTCCTTGTTTTTCAATTCGGATGTGACCATGGAAAACGCTGCCAAGAACGGACGCAGTTCTAAATCGTTTTATTACGAATTTTGGGGAAAACTTCGTGAGACGCTGAAACCGGGCGACTATGTGGTCATCCAGTTTGGACACAACGATGAGAAAAATATCGGACAGGACAGTGCACCGAACGACAGAACAGGCCGTGGCACTGCTCCTTGGGGACAATACCAGGACTATCTGAGCCGTTATGTGAAAGAAAGCCGTGAACGGGGAGCTATTCCAGTACTCGCCACGCCGATTGTAAGGCGAATGTTTGATGCGGAAGGAAAGGAGTTAGTTGCACAAGCGAAACACAATCTTCGGGAGGTGTTGAAGTCAGAAAACGACACCCTTTACGATTATGTGCTGGCAATGAAAGATGTGGCCAAAAAGCTAAACGTGTCCTTGGTGGACATGACTGCATTGACCGAAGCGGCAGTGGAAAATCTCGGAGCTGACAAATCCAAAGAACTGATATATTGCGTGAAGGACAACACCCACCTCAAAGCCTTGGGCGCATTGATGTATGCCAACTTGTTTGCCGACGACATCAAACGCCAGGGTATCCTCACTCCCTATTTGTCTTATCCGGATGGCATTGCCCAATCTGCACAAAAGATTGATTTTGGGTCTGCATTTGTCAATGGGTCTTCGGTGAAAGCTTTGTCTGTTAGCGGAATAGATTTGAAATCTGCGCAAAAGATCACTCTTTCCGTATCGGCTCCTTATTCGGTCTCGCTTTCTCCAAACAACAGTTTTTCAAACAAAGTCGAATTAGAAGCGAATGCCGGAGATTTCTACAAAGCACTCTATATTCGTTTTAGCCCCACCGATGGAAACGCCTCCTGGAAACCAGCAGCATTGGTTATTGATGGTAAAAAACGAGACATTCTTCTTAGCGGACAAGGAATTTCGGCTGACAAAAATAAAGCGTTTGCCTTTGAATATTCGTCACGATACGGGTTGCGTTCCCCTCAACAAGCAGAAATAGACACTCATCTGGAAGGATTAAAATACATTGTTGATTTAAATGACACTTACATAACCACCCTTAATTGCAATTGGCCTGCCGATGTAGATGTGAATTCAGACCGTTATTTTGAAATTTCTATGAAAGCCAAGAGGAATATTTATATATCAGAAATTTCATACAGGCTGGCAGGTGTTTCACCCGAAAAAATGCAATTTACGGTTTTAGGTTCGGCCGAAAAGAGTTTTTCCAAACCGGACACCTATTCCCTCATGGAAACGATGCCTGCACAACCCAAACAGTATTCGCAAAAGGTGATGTTCAAGCTTTCGAAAGGAAAAACCTATTATTTGAGAATTTACCCTTGGTGCAAAAGTGGAGCCGAAGGAAAGTCTATAAAAATAGACAGCATCCTATTCAGGGGATACGAAGAAAAATAATAGCAGATCAAAAGATGCTGATTTACAAATTTGCAGATTCGCAAATCAGCGCTCTCGGAAAACCGATCAAATGTGCCAATGAAAACCGAAGGCATATACAAACTCTCCGAAAAAGAAAGCTTGTTTGGCCTTGTCGCTCGATGAATAGGTGGTGCGGATATCGGGCATGTTGATGTAGCCCTCTTTTCCTTCCGCACGCAAAAAGAACAGATTCCACAAATCGACATTCATACCGACTTTTGCACTCAACCCAAATCCCGAAAGGTGAAACGCATCGTGCCTTTCCTCTCCCATCAGCGTGGCATTAGTTCGCGGCAACAAGATACCAGCGCCACCACCGACAAATCCATTGATATTCAAGATGCCCTTGTGATACAAAGGCTTGTAGTATTCCACTTCGGAATTGATATAATTTAGCCCGTCGGTGTGTTCAAATTTCAGAAATTCATCAGTCAACTTAATTGTCTTGTCGGCATTTACCATCGACTCAAACGCCGGACGGACAGTTCCCGAAATATCCACGGTCTGGTCTTGGTCCATCACATATTTCATGTGATCCACTCCCAAAGTGATGGCTAGATTATCCTTTATAAAATAACCCACCCGTAAATTCGTTTGAGGGATAGTAATCCGGTCAAGCTGTAAATAATCGTGATAGCTCCATTTGTTCTGCTTGTCGGAAGCCTTCACCTTGTAGAGCGTAAAATCATAATCGTCGCCTTTGAAATGAATCGTGGAGTTTGTGTAAGCATCTTTGTTCCATCCCCAGAATGCATAGAAAGTGCCTTTTTTATACGCTGGCTCGGATTGAGCGCAAACACCTCCGAAGCTGAAGGCCAAAACCATAATTATCGTAAATTCCTTTATCATTTTGATTGATTTTATAATTTATTGTATATAACAATGGGCAATTAAGAAAGTTCATTGATGAATTCTATTGATTTTATATTTTAGATGTCTCCCTTATATTAATCCACGGTTGAGGATTGGGAGTTGAGCTTCGGGTCACTCAAACAACCTGAATTTGAGGTATAACCAAACTGTATTTTAAGAGCTACCAACTCCTGCTTTTTCAAAATTGATAGCTCAACTTTGCCATGGCTTCCCGCGGACGGATACCGAGGTGCGAAGTGTAGCTTTGATTGGCAGAGTAAGAGGTGTAGGCATATTCCTTCTTGTCGAAAAGGTTCGTGAGACTGGCTTCGGCCCTCCATTTTCCTTTCTTGAATACCAGCGAAGCGTCTGCGAAGAAGTTATTGGTTGTGGCATTCTCAGCAAGTTGGTTCCGGTAATATTCTCCCGAAATACGCAAATCCACATTTTGGGTAATGCCGAAAGAGAGATTGAGACGGTGTGTGACGTTCAGCAAAGGTGTCAGGTGGATGCCGCTCCCAATCTTGCTTCTTCCATAACCGATGGAGGCATTGTATTCCGCTTCAAACAAGTTTTGAGGCGACCAAATCAGCTTGGGTTGCGCCAAGAGGTTGTCGTAACGATAATTTTGGGCAGTACTTTCACCGTTGGACGCACTTTTTGTTAGCTGTATTCCCTCGCTACGGCTGGCCTGTATTTCGAGTGAAGCTTTCAGATGCCAATCGAAAACTCCTTTTGACAAATTCAGGTTGATGGATTTGGTATTGGTGCAATTGGCATATTCTTTCAACGAATAGACGATGACATTTTCAGATACACTTTGTTCGAAAAGGGTATTGGCTTTGACACGGCTGTAGGACACGGAGGCGGTGGCAAAAAACTCTTGCAAGGTGTTTTTATACTCCGCATACAAGCTATAGTTTTGTCTGTTGTTGCGAGGGAAGAGTCGGTTATTGGTTCTCCATGTCCGGTAATCGGTTTGATATGGCGAGGGATACAAATCGGTTAATTCACTTGATGAATGTTTCCAGCTTGTGCTTGCCGACGCTTTCCAGCGATAATCAAATTGGTAGCGGATGGAATAAAGCGGATCGAGAAACAGAAAAGAGCGATGCAGGGTGAAATAATGGTCGAAATTGGCCGGCAAACTCAGGCTGGTAAGCAGGTTGTCCCGTTCAAACTGGAAATAAGGGGCGAAATAAACCCGCAGGTTGGAGGCATCGAATGTTCCGGAGGTATAAACTTTTGCCATAGCCCATTCTCCTTGAATGCCCGCCTTGTATTTTTGAGTGAAACCATTGTGTTTTTTCAAATAGGAGACGCTGTTGTCGGTAAAGAGATTTTGTTGATAGATGCGCTGTCGTTCGCCCTGCAAAGTCAGGCAAGCAGGCTGGTAGGCGTAGCGGACTATCGAAGTCAATGTGCGGCTTGCTTTGTCGTTGTTGCGAAGGAGATTGAAATAGTTGGCAAGCTTGGCTTCGGAAGTCCCGATGACCTGCTTTAGTTCGGGAGAAGTGCCTTTGTTGATTTCCCCATCTGCGGTAAATCGGTTGGTGAGGTAATAGCTGGAGCTGTTGTCCTCGTAAGTCAGCTCTAGGTTGGCGGCATCTTTTCTCAACCGGTAATTGTAGCTTTCGGAAACCTCCACCGCACCCTCTTCTCGAAAATAAGACTGTGTGTTTTGCCGTTGCTGCCGGATCTGGTCGTGCGTGTAACCGGCTTGCAAGCGAAGGCTTTGGTTGTCGTTCCAGCGATACATGCGGTTGGCATTGGCCGTGTGCACTTGGTTGAACAAGATTCTCTGCTTGTCGATGGGTGCGCTGATGGAAGTCTGGCTGAGGAATCCTTTCAAGTCGGGGGCTGTTGTCTGGCCGTTTGCGTTTGTCATCATTTGTTGTTCAGAAGTCAAATCCAAACCGTGGTTGTTGGTCTTGTAGCCATAGATAGTTTGTTGCTTTTTCCCTAACTGAAATCCACTCAAGCCGGCTTCCCACAAGCCTTTTTGCGAGTTCTCGCTTTTCCCGTCACCCAGCAAACTGTCCTCGTTGCCATGGCTGATACCTCCACCTAAAGTTCCGTTCACAATCCATTGGCCACGGGCTTCGGGATCTAATTTCAGGTTGAGCGCCACTTGATCAGAAGCAATTTTTCCGTCCAAAGCTTTCACAGGCTGGTAGTTTTCCATAATTTCGGCTGTTTTCACCGATTTGGCAGTCAGGTTGTTGTTGATCTGGTTGTAGCGACCTCCCGTTAAATCCATTCCTTCCACCAAATAATGGTCGATGGCTTTCCCTTGGTATTTCACCTGCCCATTTTCGTCCACGTCCACTCCCGGTAGTTTTTTCAGAACATCCTTGATGTAAGTGTCTTTCGAAGAAGCATATTGCGACAAGTCGTAGCGGATGGTGTCTTTCTGTTTATAAACGCGTGATGGGCGAATGCTTACCTCTTTCAACGAATAAGGTTCTTTCGTCATCGAAATATTTACGGAGGATGCGCTGCTCACATCTCGGATTTCCTTGCGGTAGCCAAGAAGGGAAGCGGTCAGTTGCAGCTTTTCGGCATGTTTCCACGAGAAGCTGTAATGCCCTTGCCCATTTGTCAGAGTGTAGCCTACCGTGCTTTGCCCCCGCACCAGGCAAATCGTTACCCCTTCGATGGGTTGCTTGGTCTCGCCATCGACAACCCTTCCGCTGATGACCGTTTGCCCAAACATTGGAAAAATGATCGCAAGAGAGAAGATTATCGAGAGAGATATTTTTTTCATATCCATATGTTAGTGGTTGAATGTAAATTCTTTCAACGAAAGTTTGGAGAAAATACTGGCTCCGGTTTCCTGCAAACCTTTCAAAAAAGTTTGCAGGAGATCGTCGTAGGTCTATTTCCAATAAAACAATGGGGAGTTTTTCTATATCGACAAATGTAAATCGCCCGCAAGCTATTTTTTGTCTTCCCATTCAATTGGATTGTACGGAACATTCCGTGGTCCTTTCGTGGGATTTCCTTGCGAATCCTTCACTATAACTTTGACATTTGGATTATTGCTTGTAATAAACCCTATGGGGTCGGCAAAATAACGTTCGTGAAGCTTATTGTATGCTTTGCGGTCAACGGGTTCATATTTTTTTCCTTGAAAAAGGATCGCCTTGTTGGTGCGGTTTTGCTCCAATCCGACACAAAAAAAGGAATAATGCTTCTGCTCGTCTTCGGCCTTGAGAATCAATCCAGGGAGTCCGCACAATTTCCAAGGGCCTTCGCTGATGGGAATTTCGGGAGCAAACCAAGCAGTCCATTTCCGCCCTTTGAATTCACAAACGGTTTTTCGGCAAGTGTAGGATAGGATGTTCGCCGTGTCTTCTTCGAGTTTCCAAACCGGACGTTCCTCCGTTTCTTCGCAACGCAAGCGGTTGATACCCGCCACTTCGTCCAACGTGGTCACTTTCCCTACCGGATATCCTTTGAAAGAGGTTTCGCTCCATTTGCTTTTGCCATATTGCTTGTAATGCTCCTGAAAAGTTTCCTGAGGAGCACCTTTTGCAACATCTGCCCGTAGAATCGAATCGCAGAAGTATTTGGTATAGCTGTAGAATTTGGAGATCCCTTTTCCTATCTCAAGCAGCATTGTTTCATTCGTGACATCCTCTTTCTTGAGAGTGTCTGTGACAAATTTTGCCTCGTACTGAAGTGTCAATTGCACTTGCCCCACGGTATCAACTGGAATTTTACCACCTTCAACAACCATTAGCTGCGCATTGGCAGGCCAGGTGAAGACGACCAACAGGCACACCGCCATTTCTAAGAATTTTGTTTTCATTGTTTCATGTTTTTTAGGTTTTCTGTATTATTTTGCTGCAAAGCTATCTCGCCAAATTAGTTTTTGAAGGAAAAAGATATTACTGAAATATTACTTGGCAAAGAATAACTTTAAACTCACGATTTGAAGAAGTTGCGATTGATTACCTTTGTGATAGTAAATAATAGGATGAAAAAAAACATGGAACAACGCATCAAGATTGTTTGGCTCTTATCCATTCTCGCAATTCTACTAATAACCGCCGGGCAGGGTTATTGGCTATGGAATCAATACGAGTATGCAAATCATGAAAAAGCAGAAGAGGCGTACTCACTGGCGATGAAGGCCATTGCCGGGAATGATTCTCTCCGCAGCTTACAAGCAAAAAGCAAGGCGGACACTCAGAAAGTGAACGTTTACAAAATCAAAATGCTACTTGACACGCGCAACGGCAAATACGAGAATAATCTATTGATGGGAGTCACCACCGCCCAAAAAGGAAAAAAAGATAACTCAAAAAAGGCTGGAAGGAATGCTGAAAAATCCACCAGGAATGATGAAACCAACCAGCTAAAAGGAAGACTCACTGACCTAACCCATCAAAAGAATATTGCCTACAAAGATTCATTCAATATTTACTCCAATACTGCTTCAGCTATGAATCCAGCTTCGCTCATCTCCCTCTACCGGATAAATGAAGCGATCCCCTTTTCCTTGCCCCAATTGGATTCTCTGCTTGCCGACCGTCTGCCGAATGTGAATGTTAGGACACAGCTGGAGGTTGCCAACGACACAACCTTCAGTTGGGACCCAATCAAAACAACGTCGGGTCCCGCGTGGAATACCCTGGTGACTATCCGCTATGCCTACAATCCGCTGAAACATCAGTGGGTGTCGATTCAACTTCACGTAGTGCCGCATGAAGTTCTTTTGAGGATGGGTTGGCAATTGCTCGGAAGCATCTGCCTTGTTGTTCTGCTGGCACTTTGCCTCCTGTTCCAGATAAAAACAATTTTGAAGCAACGCCGCATCGATGAATTGCGGAAAAGTTTTGTAAACACAATGATACACGAGTTGAAACGTCCCGTTCAGGCTTTGAAAATGTGCGTGGCATTCATGAACGACAAAAGCCTGCGTACAAACGAAAAGGCGATGGACGAGGTAGTGCGCGATTCTATATTCGAATTGGACGAACTGTCGGCCTATTTGTCTAAGTTGCGCGACATGACCCGCGCCGAGGACCAACACACCCAGCTTTCCATAGCTACTTTCGACATCAAAAAATTAGTGGAAAAACTGATCCGCCTGCACCAACATCCGGCAGGGAAGAAAGTGACCATCGCCACCCACCTTTCCGAAAACAGCTTGGTGACTGCCGACCCGGTACATATTTCGAATATAATCAGCAACCTGATCGAAAATTCGGTAAAATATTCTGGCCAAGAAGTACACATCGATCTTGGCATTACCCTCTCCGACCATGTGCTGACCATGAAAGTTTCGGACAACGGTATCGGCATTCCTCTTTCAGAGCAAGGAAAAGTGTTTGAAAAATTCTACCGGGCCGGCAACCTGCCCGATCGCTCCATTCCTGGTATTGGCCTCGGATTGAGCTATGTGAAACTCTTGGCGGAAGCCCATCGCGGCAAGGTGTCGCTGGCCAGCCAACCCGGCAAAGGGACACAAATTGAAATTAATATCCCTCAATAGATCGAGCCATGAAACCACTACGCATCCTTTTTGCTGACGACGACCTCAAGTATTCCGTTTTGCTGAAACGGTTTTTAGAAAAAGAGGGCTACGAAGTCACATATGTGGGCAATGGGCAACTAGCCATGGAGCAATTTTCGGTTGTCAAACCAAACTTGGTGCTACTGGACATCAACATGCCGGAATTGAACGGGTTTGAAGTGGCAGAACGGATTCGCCTGATCGACAAGCAGGTGTTGATCTTCTTTTTGTCCGACCGAAGCGACAAGTCGGACCGCTTGCAAGGCTTTCAGTTGAAGGCAAACGATTATTTGGCCAAGCCTTTTTTCCCGGAAGAACTGATTGCCCGCATCCAAGAGCGGTTCGAGGCAAATGACCTTTGCTTGGAAGACGAACTCTACTCCTTCGGACAATCCGTCTTCAATTTCAGCACCAACGAAATACGAAACGGGAACAGCAAGGTGGTCATCACTTCGCGGCAAGCCGAGTTGTTACGGATTTTAATCAAAAACAAGGGGAAATTGGTCGATCGCGAGGCTTTGCTCACCTCCGTCTGGGGAAATGCGTCTTATGCCAATTCACTGGCGCTGAACGTACAGATAACCTACTTGCGGAAAGCTTTGAAAAACGATTCCACGGTGAAGATCGATTCGCTAATGAAGAAAGGGTATATGCTGAAAGTGAAAGCAGACTAAGACTGCCTGAATGCAATTAATGTTGATGAATAAATCGCCGCGCCGAGTCCTCAGCTTTGCACCGAAGAATTTCGATTCCGCTTTTTCACCCTCACCACATCTCCATCGCTTGGTTTCAGTTTCAAATATCCAAACAGGGAAAGGAATCCTACCACCGCCACTAAGATAAAAGACAAGCGGAAGTCTGCCACAGTATAACCTTCGCCACCCTGATTCACCAAAGATGAAAACCGAAGGAATATAGCACCCATCGCTATCCCCAATCCGGCAGACATTTGCTGCACGGTGCTGTAAAACGTATTCGCCGGGGTCATCCGGGCTTGCGGTACATCTGCAAAAGCCAATGTGGTGATGGCACTAAACTGCATGGAGCGGAACATTCCCGAAAGGAACATCACCGCCACCACTATCAGAACAGGTGTCGCGGGCAATAAAAATGCAGTGAACAAGGTGAAGACTGCCACCAGAAAACCATTCACGATCAGCACCGATTTGAAATTGAATTCCCGCATAACCCAAATGGTTATCGGCTTCATAAATAAGTTGCCGGCCATCGTTGCCAAAAACAACATGCCCGACTCAAAAGGATTTAATCCAAAACCTGCCTGAAACATCAACGGCACCAGGAAAGGGGCAACATTAATCACCATGCGCGAAATGGAGCCGGTAAAAACCGTTATCCGGTAAGTCGGAACACTCAACACCGAGTAATCGATCAGCGGACGTTCCAGTCGCCGGGAATAATATTTATTGAAAATCAAGAGCAAGATACCCCCAAAAACAAAGCACAAAGACAACCAAAAAGGATTTTCCTTGTGGCTCATTGCATCCAAGCCATACATGCAACTGGCTAAGGCTGTGGCATTCAACACAAATTCAAAAAAATCAAAGCTTGGTTTTCCACTGTCCGCTTCTTGTTCGGCGGGAATATAATGCCATCCAAGGGCAACGCAGATAATGCCTAAGGGGATATTGAGATAGAAAATCCAGTGCCATGTCCAATAAGTTGCCAAATATCCACCCACCAAAGGCCCAATAATGGGCGCCACCAATCCAGGCCAAGTGATATAGGCAATAGCTGTGACGAGATTCTCCTTCGGTGTCACTTTTAGCACAGCCAAACGCCCTACAGGTGTCATCATCGCTCCGGCAGCACCTTGCAACACACGGCAAGCGACAAATTGAAGCAATGTTTGCGAAATCCCACACAATACGGATGCAATCACAAACAACACGACTGCCGAACAAAATACTTTTCGGGTACCATACCGATCGGCGATCCAACCGCTGATGGGAATAAAAATAGCCAATGCTATCAAATAGGACGTAACCCCGGTGCTCAAACTCACCACATCCACGGCAAAAGACCTCGCCATGGCAGGAATGGCCGTATTGACAGACGTTGTGTCTAAGTTTTGCATGAAAAATGCAATGGCCACAATCAACGAGACTGTGATGGAATTGCGGGTGTTAGGGAGCAGCTTTGAAGGAGTCATTTTCATACCGGCCACAAAGGTAAGGATTTCTGAAAATTCAATCGTCTCCTTGCATCGATAATTTTATATTGAGCCTATTATTGTTTTTTTAGGCTGCTAGCTAAAGGCTATTTAGTATATTTACACCGATTTAGCATGAGACGATTTATGATAATTAGAAAGACATTAAAAGCAAGAATCAGCCTAAACGATGTTCACGAAATCATTTCCCAGCTTCAATTAGAAAGCAACGGCAAGCAAGAAATGTATGAATTGCTCTTTGATGAGGACGAAACCGTGTCCTTCCAGGCAGCTTGGGTGCTCAGTCATTTTTCTGCCAAAGACAATGAATGGCTATATGATAAGCAAGACCAGCTAATCAACAAGGCCATGAACGAACAACACACTGGAAAGCGAAGGATTATATTGCAGATGCTTTACCGACAACCTTTTGCCACGCCTCCCAGGGTGGACTTCCTGGACTATTGCTTGGAGAAGATGATTTCGAAAAACGAACTGCCAGCTGTGCAATCTTCGTGCATAAAGTTAGCTTACGAAATGTGCCGCCAAATCCCCGAACTTTTGGGAGAACTAAAATCCATCCTCGAAATGATGGAGCCTGAGCAGCTCACTCCTGCCACCCGATCGGCACGGAATCACGTATTCAAAGCAATGCGATCTGGAAAAAGCCTTCAGAAACTGAAATAACAAAAAGATTGTCAAGAAATGTTTGAAAGTCTATTTCCTTCCGGAATAATTTCAGGATTACGTTATATTTTGTGTTTTTCGGGACTGACAAAAATGTATTTGGCACAACTTTTGGATTAGGATTGGTGTTAAATTGGAAAGAAAATTAGTAACAACTAAATTAACTTTATAACTATGATTTTTTGGATTTTAATTATTGGATTTGGTCTTTTAGGGTGGATTGTTTCATCCACGTTGAGCAGTAAGTTCAAAAAATATTCGCAGATCCCATTAGACAATGGAATGACAGGACGCGACGTTGCCCAAAAGATGTTGCGCGACAATGGCATTTACGATGTCAGCATCACGTCGGTGGAAGGGACTTTGACAGACCATTATAATCCGGCCAACAAAACAGTAAATCTGAGCGATGCCGTCTATCACAGCAATAGCGTAGCGGCAGCGGCTGTGGCTGCTCACGAATGCGGACACGCTGTGCAACATGCCCGGGCATATGCTCCGTTGAAGATGCGCTCTGCATTAGTTCCGGCGGTAAGCTTTGCATCCAAATGGGTGATGTGGGTCATCTTGGCCGGTGTATTCACCGTGAATAGCTTTCCCCAATTGATTTGGGTGGGAATCGCATTGTTTGCAGTAACCACTATTTTTAGTTTCGTTACTCTGCCTGTAGAGATCAATGCCAGCAGCCGGGCCTTAGTCTGGCTCAACACATCGGGAATCACCAATGCCAGGACACACGACAAAGCCGAAGATGCGTTGAAATGGGCTGCTTACACCTACGTGGTGGCTGCGCTAAGCTCACTTGCCACACTTATCTACTACATCATGATTGCGTTGGGAAACAGAAGATAGAAATAGTAAGTTTTAGTTGAAGAGAAGAGAACGCAGCCTGAAGATTTTCGGGCTGTGTTTTTTGTTTGGATAAATTTGCTATTCCTTGTTTTCCTGAAGATTTTCTTCCTCCGAAAACGGTTGTTCTTCGGGATCGAGAGCAGTTTCGTCCGGACTTTTTTTCAGGTTACTATTTGATTCTATCAAGCTTTCAGCGAATTGTGGATCAGATTTCAATTTCTTCATCGCCATTTTGGCCGCATTCTGTTGTGATTCCTTTTTGGAATAGCCACTGCCAATTCCTACTTGAACATCACCAATGACGACTTCTGACTGAAAAACCGGATTGTTGTAGTTGTCCGTAAAAGATTCTATGAGGTTGAATTGAATCTCAATTTTATTTTTTTGGCTCCATTCAATCATTCGCGATTTGAAATTCACCTCTTTGCGGGCCACCCGGTCCATATCCAGAAATTCCTGAATCAGCCGCTCGTCCACAAATTTCTTGGCCACACGATATCCTTGATCCAGATAGATCGCACCAATCAATGCTTCGAGCGCATTGCCATACATGTGGGTGTTGTGCGAAAGATTTCGTGTAGAAGTCTTTATGAGTTTATCCAAGCCAATCTCCACCGCAAGCTTATTGAGCGTGTCGCGCTGAACAATTTTGGAACGGATATTGGTAAGAAAGCCTTCCTTCTTGTATTCGAACTGTTTGAAAACGATGTCTGCCACGATGGCATCCAAAATGGCGTCACCAAGAAATTCAAGCCGCTCGTTGTTGATCCATTTGCCACTTTTCAATTTGATGGAAGATGACTTGTGCAACAACGCTTGTTCATAAAGCGTTATATGGTAAGGATAGAACCCAAGTATTTTAAAAAAAGAAACATAAGGTTCCTTCCCCCTCTTGGGGAGTAACCTTATGCTTCTATATAGCTTTGATATGGCGTTTCTACTTCTCAAACTTCTTAACAATAATGCAAGCGTTATGTCCTCCAAAGCCAAACGTATTTGATAGGGCTGCATTAACAACCCGTTTCTGGGCTCTGTTGAGTGTGAGGTTCAATTTGTAGTCGATTTCTTCGTCTTCATCGCCTTCAGTGAAGTTAATTGTGGGAGGAATCACGTCGTTCTTCACGGCCAAAATGCTGAAAATAGCTTCCAACGCACCGGCAGCACCCAAAAGATGGCCTGTCATCGATTTTGTAGAACTAATATTCAAACGATATGCATCTTCGCCAAATACTTCCTTGATGGCTTTCAATTCAGACGGATCACCCACTGGAGTGGAAGTTCCGTGTACATTGATGTAATCAATTTCATTGGATGTCATTCCTGCATCAACCAAAGCACGCCTCATCACTAATTTTGCACCGTAACCGTCAGGATGAGAAGCCGTAAGGTGATAAGCATCACCGGACATTCCTCCACCGACAACTTCAGCGTAAATTCTTGCTCCGCGAGCCAAGGCATGTTCCAATTCTTCAAAGACTAAAACAGCAGCACCTTCACCCAAGACAAAACCATCGCGGCTCTTGCTGAATGGGCGAGAAGCCGTCTCAGGGCTGTCGTTGCGGGTGGAAAGCGCAGTCAGTGCGTTAAATCCGCCAACTCCTGATGCACATACCGCCGCTTCTGCCCCACCAGTCACAATCACCTCTGCTTTACCCAAACGGATTAGGTCAAACGCGGTGATGGCTCCATTCGTGGAAGATGCGCAAGCAGACACGGTTCCAAAATTAGGGCCTCTAAAACCGTGCCTGATGGAAATGTGTCCAGACGCAATATCACCAATCATCTTGGGGATGAAGAACGGATTAAACTTTGGGCCAAGCTCAATATGCTTATAATAACTGGCCACTTCATCTTCGAAAGTGCGAATGCCACCTATACCCGATGAAACAATTACACCGACCCTGTCCAAATCCAATTTTTCGTAGTCAAAACCAGCATCGGCAAGACTTTGTTCCGCAGCCGCAATAGCAAGCAGAGAATATCTGTCGCATTTGCGCGCTTCTTTTCTGTCGAGGTATTGGCTTGGATCGAAATCCTTCACCTCACAAGCGAACTGCGTTTTGAATTTGGAAGCGTCAAATTGAGTAATAGGTCCAGCTCCACTTTTTCCCTCCAAAGCATTTTTCCATGTGGTTTCCACATCGTTGCCAAGGGGTGTGACGGCTCCCAGACCTGTTACTACTACTCTTTTTAATTCCATGTGAAAGGAATAAATTTATTATAAGTTAGATTCGATGTAAGTAACGGCGTCACCTACAGTTGCTATTTTTTCAGCTTGGTCATCAGGAATAGAAATACCGAATTCTTTTTCGAATTCCATTATTAATTCCACTGTATCAAGTGAATCTGCTCCTAAATCGTTTGTGAAACTTGCAGTAGGAGTTACTTCTGATTCTTCTACACCGAGTTTATCTACGATGATTGCTTTCACTTTTGATGCTACTTCTGACATAAGATTTGAATTTTAATTAGTAAATAATATTTTCTTTGTTAATTTTGCAGCTACAAAGGAACATATTTTTCTTCGTATTTTACAAATTTTTGAGGCAGAAAATTCGAAAAATCTGCACATAAATCGTTTTTTTGTGCAAACAACAAATCAAAAACAATGATTAAAATTGCCATTTTCGCTTCGGGGTCGGGTTCTAACGCCGAAAATATTGCCAAATACTTCTCTAATAAACAAGAAGTTGAGATCACAACCATCATTTCCGACAAAGCTGATGCCTTTGTTCATCAGCGAGCCAAACATCTTGGCATCGAGTCGATTACTTTTTCCAAAAAACAATTTACAGAGACCGGTGAAGTGACAAACTTTCTATCGGAAAGGCAAATAGACTTTGTGGTGCTGGCTGGTTTCCTGCTCAAAGTTCCCGACAACCTGATCGAAAACTATCCAAACCGGATCATAAATATCCATCCGGCACTTCTTCCCAAATTTGGAGGAAAAGGGATGTATGGAGACCATGTACACGAAGCGGTTGTAGCTGCCAAAGAAAAGGAATCGGGCATTACGATACATTATATTAATGAAAATTACGACGAAGGGAATGTTATATTCCAAGCTACTTGTGATGTAGGCTTGGCCGACACCGCTCACGAAGTAGCCCAAAAAGTGCATGCTCTGGAATACAAGTATTTCCCGATAATTATTGAAAAAGTGATCTCCGCTTTGCCCGATAGTGTTTCTTTAGGCAAAGTGAAAGGCTAAAACGAGCCTTAGCAGCCCAGCCATTACACACTTTTGTATAGAAAATAATCTAACCCATTGCTATAATGACCGTATATAACTTGTCCGAGGAAAATTCGCTTCTCAAGTCATTCGTAAGCGAAATTCGCAATATCAATGTCCAAAACGACCGCCTTCGTTTCAGGCGCAATATCGAAAGGATTGGGGAACTGATGGCGTACGAAATCAGCAAAACACTGGAATACAGACCGATTCAGGTGGAAACGCCGCTGGGAATCTCCGAGACATTTGTACCTAAGGAAAATCTAGTCATCGGTACCATTCTCCGGGCAGGCCTTCCCTTTCATCATGGTTTCCTAAATTACCTGGACAAAGCCGAGAACGCTTTTGTGTCTGCTTACCGGAAATACAAGGAGAACTCCGAAAATTTCAATATTTTCATTGAATACATCGCGGCGCCCCGGCTCGAGGACAAAATCCTCATTCTCACCGACCCGATGCTCGCCACCGGAGGCAGCATGGAGCTGGCATATCATGCGTTGACCACCAAAGGCATCCCGCAACACATACACATCGCAAGCATCATCGCCAGCCAATACGCCATCGACTATTGCAAAGACAAATTTCCAGATGCAAATACAACAATTTGGACTGCAGCAATTGACCCAGACCTCAATGACCATGCATACATCATTCCAGGTTTGGGCGATGCAGGAGATTTGGCCTACGGCCGTAAAGATTGACACAAAAGAAAAAGCACCTGAAAAACAAAAAGCGCCTTTGAGCTATTCTTTTCAAATGAGCTAAAAGGCGCTTCAACAAGAAATTAAAATGAAAACATGAAAACAATTGTCTGGCACAACTCTTATTTAACTGCTAAAAATTCCATTTCTTGGGTTCAAAAAACGCTTGCGGATGCAAACATGCCGGACAAGTTTTCGGGGCTTTCTTTCCCGTGGCTACGAATCCGCAATTGCGGCATTGCCAGTCAATAGCCTCTGCGCGTGAAAACACTTCGTCGTTTTCGATGCGGCTCAACAAAGCTTTGTAGCGTTCTTCGTGCACAGCTTCCACTTTAGCAATGGAGCGATACATGGTTGCAATTTCTTTGAAACCTTCTTCCTCAGCAACATCTGCAAATTTTGGATAATCGATCGCCCACTCCTCGTGTTCGCCGGCAGCAGCGGCAGCCAAATTTTCAGCAGTGGAAGCAATTATTCCTGCAGGATAAGAAGCGGTGATTTCAACCATTCCTCCTTCCAAAAATTTGAACATCCGCTTGGCATGTTCTTTTTCTTGTTCGGCTGTTTCAAGAAAAATAGCGGCAATCTGCTCGAAACCATCTTTCTTTGCTTGGCTCGCAAAAAATGTGTAACGGGTGCGTGCCTGAGATTCACCCGCAAAAGAAGTCAAAAGATTTTTCTCTGTTTGTGTTCCCTTGATACTTTTTCCCATAATTTTGTTGGTTGTTTTAGTTGAACGTTGCATACAAAAATACCAAACATTTTTAGGTTAAGACCGCAAATAAAAATAAATTTGTAACTTTGCCCACTTAAAAATAATTAACAAAAAAACATTCCAAACAAAGGTAATTAGAATAGATCTAAATTGGAGGTGTCAAGCTAATCTATCAGGCTGGAAAATAAAATTTTGTATGCGAATTCCAAATATTAAACATTCTTAAAAATCAGACAAATTTCAAATATAAAAGCCAGTACAAATTCTATAATATAGTATAAAATGAAATCAAATCTCTTCTGTAAATTCAGACCGGAGTTTTTTGAGTCTATCAAGACATACAACAAAGACAAATTCGTATCGGATCTCATGTCCGGAGCCATTGTCGGCATCGTGGCGTTGCCATTAGCCATTGCATTCGCCATAGCTTCCGGGGTAAGCCCGGAAAAAGGGCTCTACACGGCCATAGTAGCCGGTTTCATCATCTCTTTATTGGGAGGGAGCAATGTGCAGATAGGCGGGCCCACAGGAGCATTTGTCGTCATCATATCGGGCATAGTTGCGCAATATGGCTTGCAAGGATTAGCCATAGCCACCGTGATAGCGGGACTTTTACTTGTATTGATGGGAATACTTCGAATGGGACTTGTCATAAAGTTTATGCCCTACCCTATTATCGTTGGCTTCACAAGCGGTATCGCATTGATAATTTTCACCACACAGATCAAAGACCTCTTCGGACTCACCATCCGGCAAGTTCCGGCAGACTTCATCGAGAAATGGGGTAGTTATTTTTCCAACTTCAACACCATCAATTGGTGGGCTTGCCTGATAGGCATTCTGAGCATAGCCATTATACAATTGACTCCAAGAATATTGAAAAAAATACCCGGTTCGCTTTTTGCCATCGTCATTTGCAGCATTCTTGCTTATGCCCTGAAAGAGTATGCAGGAATCACCAGCATTGAGACCATCGGCGACCGATTCGAAATAGCAAGCGGCCCACCTCAAATACAAAACGTGCCAATAAGTCTGGATTCTATCCGATTGCTTTTTCCTGCGGCATTTACAATTGCCATCTTGGGTGCAGTAGAATCGCTACTTTCGGCAACAGTCGCAGATGGAGTGACTGGAAAAAAACATCATTCGAATACAGAATTAATCGCACAGGGTGTGGCCAACATCGCCTCCCCATTCTTCGGCGGAATTCCCGCCACAGGAGCCATTGCCCGCACGATGACCAATATCAATAATGGAGGTAATACTCCTGTGGCTGGTATGATTCACGCGTTAGTACTGCTCTTGATTCTATTGTTCTTAAGCGATCTCACCAAATTGATCCCGATGTCATGTTTGGCCGGAGTATTGGTGGTGGTGGCATATAACATGAGCGAATGGCGCAACTTCTTGGGCGTTATGCGCGGAGCGAAATCAGACATGGCTGTACTTTTCACCACTTTTATCCTAACAGTTGTTTTCGATTTGACCATAGCCATCGAAGTTGGTTTGGTGTTGGCTATCTTCGTGTTTATGAAACGGATGACAGACGTAACCGAAATTTCTGTGGAGAAAGAAAAACTGGACCTTTCACACGACTCGGAAATAGTCCACGAAGATGAAGTCTTGGAAATACCCAAAAACGTTGAAGTATATGAAATCAATGGCCCTTTCTTTTTCGGAATAGCCAACAAATTCGACGAGGAAATGCGTCAATTGGGCGACAGGCCGCAAATTAGGATTATCCGAATGCGCCGTGTGCCGTTTATAGATTCCACGGGGCTCCATAATTTAGAAACTTTATGCAAGAAGTCGCGTAATGAGAAAACACAGATTATCCTTTCGGGAGTAAACCCAAAAGTGGAAGCTGCCCTTGAAAAAGCCCATTTCGGAAGCTTGTTGGGAAAGGAAAACATCTGCGAAAACATTCATATTGCACTTGCAAGAGCAAACTTTATTCTGCAAAATGAAAAATAAATCGCAGTTTATACTAATTTTGCGGGGGTAGAAAGATCAGCCTTTGTATTCTAGTTTGGAAAACAGAGGCTTTCTAAATATAAATTAGTAGGGCATCCCTGATTGTAAAGACGATTTGCATATCCGTGAATTCGCAAATCCAACCAATGACTAGCCCGAATTGTTCACACAGGTATTTTGTTCTAGAAATTTTAAGGTGAAGATGCATACAAGAGAAGAAAAAATGGAGGCTTTTAGCCAACTCCTCGACATCATGGATGAATTGAGGCAAAAATGCCCCTGGGATGTGGTTCAAACCAACGAAAGCCTTCGCACCAACACCATTGAAGAGGTTTACGAATTGTGCGAAGCAATTATCAAAAATGACAACAACGAAATAAAAAAAGAACTGGGAGACGTGCTGCTCCACGTCATTTTTTATGCAAAAATCGGGAGTGAAAAAGGTGCATTCGACATAACCGATGTGTGCAACGCTCTCTGCAAAAAGCTTATATTCCGCCATCCGCATGTTTTCGGAGAAGAATCTGCGAGTTCGGCAAAAGAAGTGGAACATTCCTGGGAACAAATCAAACTCAAAGAAAAAGGGGGAAACAAAACAGTACTTGAAGGAGTGCCCAACTCTTTGCCCGCATTGCCAAAAGCACACCGTATCCAAGACAAAGCGCGCAACTCCGGATTCGATTGGAACAAGAAGGAAGACGTGTGGGACAAAGTGAAAGAAGAATTCGGCGAGCTTCAGTCTGAAATCACGAATTACAATCACGAGAAGATGGAAGCCGAGTTTGGAGACCTGTTCTTCAGCCTTGTAAATGCGGCAAGATTATATGGAATCGACCCAGACAATGCCCTGGAAAGAACAAACCAGAAATTTATCCGACGTTTCAACTACATGGAACAAGAGGTAAACAAAAAAGGGAATAAAATAAAAGACCTGAGCTTAGAAGAATTAGACGGCCTTTGGGATAAAGCTAAAAAATCAGGATTATAAATCATTTTTTAGCCCACCAAAGCTGATAGAATACCAATCGCAGCACCACAATTTATAACCAATATAAATAAATATTAGGTCGGGAATACTCTACACACAAAGAAAAGAGCTATCTTTGTCAACATTTAGTGTTCTCAATTCAGTTATAAAGGAATAAAAAGATGCTTCTTTCCGAACTTCAAAATGGCGAAAAAGGGATAATTGTCAAAGTAAATGGCAGTGGCGGATTTCGCAAACGAATTCTGGAAATGGGATTTATCAAAGGAAAATCAATAATAGTGATATTGAATGCCCCGTTGAAAGACCCAATCAAATACAAAATCATGGACTATGAGGTCTCCCTTCGACGAAATGAAGCGGCCTTGGTGGAAGTAGTACCTGACAATAAATCAGCCCATTTTTCAACTCCCGATTCACATGAAGCATTTATCAATCGCACGGTTGCTGAAACGTCGAACGACCATCAGCACAATCCCGATGATAATTCAAAAAAAATAACGGTCGCCTTGGTTGGAAATCCAAACGCAGGAAAAACTTCCCTTTTCAACTTCGCCTCTGGCTCACACGAACATGTGGGTAATTACAGCGGCGTGACCGTAAATTCGAAAAAAGGCTTTTTCAAGCACAAGGGTTATCAAATCACGATCGTAGATTTGCCAGGGACTTATTCCATTTCGGCCTACACTCCCGAGGAGCTATATGTCCGCAAACACATTGTTGGCGAAAAGCCGGATGTGATCATCAACGTGGTGGCTGCTTCCAACTTGGAACGCAACCTCTACCTAACCACCGAACTGATCGACATGGAAGCCCAATTCGTGGTTGCACTCAACATGTACGACGAATTGCAGCGCAGCGGCAACACATTCGATTACGAAATGCTTGCCAAGATGATTGGTGTACCGATTGTGCCAACGAATTCACGTTCGGGAGAGGGCATCGAGCAACTATTCGACACCATCGTTGAAAAATATGAAGACCATTCCGAAAAGGTTAGACTGGTAAACATCTACTACGGCAACACCATTGAAAATGCAATCAGTCGATTGCGGATCAAAATGGACAAATATGGATTCCCCGAAAATGGATTTCCCCAACGATATATTGCTATAAAGCTCCTTGAAAAAGACGCAGACATAGAAAATCATGTTCGCCTCAATCAGAGTGGCGAAAAGTTAATCCATTTGAGAGACGCTCTTGTCAAAGAGATCGAAAAAATCCTGCTGGAAGATTCCGAATCTTCTTTCACAAATGCGCGATACGGATACATTGCCGGAGGATTGGCAGAAACTTACAAAGAAAAAGACAAGGATAACGACCCGTTCAAATTAACCCAGGTGTTAGACAAATTTGTCACCAATCAATATTTCGGGTTTCCCCTGTTTATACTTTTTATGTGGATCATGTTCGAATGCACTTTCCGCCTCGGAGCATACCCGATGGACTGGATTGATGCAGGCGTAGCCTCTTTGGGCGACTGGCTCAAAAACTACATGCCCAATGGAATGTTGAAAGATTTGCTTATCGACGGCATCATTGGTGGCGTGGGTGGCGTAATCGTTTTTCTGCCTAACATTCTTATTTTGTACGCCTTCATTTCCTTTATGGAAGACTCTGGATACATGGCAAGGGCCGCCTTCATCATGGACAGGGTGATGCACAAGATGGGGCTTCACGGAAAGTCCTTTATTCCGCTGGTCATGGGGTTCGGCTGCAATGTGCCGGCAGTGATGGCAACCCGAACCATCGAAAGCCGAAATAGCCGGATGATAACCATGCTTATCAATCCGTTCATGTCGTGTAGCGCCCGTTTGCCTGTTTACCTTTTGTTTGCCGGTGCTTTTTTCAAAGAACATGCCGGTTTGGTTCTATTCGGACTCTATTTTACAGGGATTTTCCTTGCGGTAGTTTCCGCCCGCTTATTCAAGCAATTTCTTTTCAAGGGAGAAGACAGCCCATTCGTGATGGAGCTTCCGCCTTACCGTGTTCCGACAGCAAAATCTGTGGGAATACACATGTGGCAAAAATCACAACAATATTTACGGAAAATGGGAGGAATCATCCTAACGGCATCCATCATTGTGTGGTTTTTAGGATATTTCCCTTTACAACAAGACCAAGATGTGATCTACGACCAGCAGATAACCAGGCTGGAACAAACATATAAGAAAAAGACAATATCTGAACAAGAAAAAGACGAGCAAACCTCCGAAATCAACAAAGAACGCAAGCGTTATCACCAAGCAAACTCCTTCATCGGAAACATCGGCCAATTTATAGAACCAGTGATGAGACCTTTAGGCTTCGACTGGAAAATCAGCGTCAGCTTGCTTTCGGCAATGCCGGCCAAAGAAATAGCCGTGAGTACCCTCAGCGTTTTATACACAGGAGAAGAAGATGCCGAGAGTTCGCTTCAAGACCGGCTGTTGAAGGATGTTCAGCCGGATGGGTCAAAAACGTTCACTCCGATCACCGTGATTTCGTTGCTGCTCTTTGTGTTGATCTATTTCCCGTGCATTGCCACCATTGTGGCCATCAAGGAAGAATCCGGTTCGTGGAAATGGGGATTTTTCAGTATTTTTTATTCCACCACCCTCGCTTGGATCGTTGCTTTTGCAGCCTACCAAATTGGAAAATTATTTTTCTAAGAATTTGTATAAACTTTAGGGCTGGAGAAACTGTTTAAATGAACGAAACGAATCGGTACCTGAATTCGTAAATGCTCGAACCAAATGATTTACCAATTTTCAAATCAAAATAGTATGTGGCAGAATATAGCAGTAGCTATTATTGGTGTAGCTATTATCAGTAAGTTAATATACAATATCTATAAGTTCTTCGTATTGAAAAGCGAAAACAATCAACCCTTTTGCACGGGATGTTCCGGCTGCAAGCCGAATAAAGAAAAAAAAAGTGTAGTGAAAATTTGGAAGTAAAGAAAAAAAAATCTATTTTTGGAATATGATAAACGGTAGATGAGATATACGATACAGCTGCACTTGTCAATTGCGAAACTCATCAAATAAAGCACAATTCCGAGACAAGTTTTTAGCTCTAATGGCGGGTCGCCTCCTTCGGGAGAGTTCTTCGGGAACACGGCGAATTACAAAGGGGCTGAAGCACTCAAATCCTGTCATACGGAGTTTCACAGATTCTACAGGTGCAGCTTTTTCATAGAAAAAAGATTGTCGGATGCGGCAATCTTTTTTGCATTTTATAGAATCTAAAATTTGTGACCAAGACGACATGGCCACTTGTTCACTTCTTTACTCGTTCACTTTACATAAAAATGCGGTAATTTATTTTTGCAATTACTTAGTCTAACAATTGAGTAGGAAAAAGCAGCATTTATTCTTATTTTTGTGCTATCGATTGAAAACTTAAAATTCGAATACAAATGCAATTTAGCCAAGAGCTTAAAGAAGACTTGAGCATCCGCCAACGCCGACTTCAAGATGCCATGCAGACTCAAGGAGTCGAAGCTTGCATACTGACAACCAATGTAAACATCTTTTATGTGTCAGGCATCGTTTACACAGGGTATTATTATCTACCGGCAGCAGGCGAACCGATTCATTTCATAAAATCACCTCAAGCGACACCCATTGAAAACGCAGTCTATATCCGCAAGCCGGAACAAATCACCGAAATTTTAAAAGACAAAGGCATTCCATTGCCGAAAAACATATTGCTGGAAACGGATTCGGTGGCCTACAGCCAAATTGTGCGCCTTCTTGCCATTTTCAATCTTTCTGAATGTTTGAATGCGTCTGTTTGGATGCGCAAAATAAGGAGTGTGAAAACGGATTACGAAATTGATCAAGTAAAGCAATGTGCCCGCCGACACGAACTGGTGTATTCGAAAATACCGGAAATCTATCGCAAAGGAATGACGGACATCGAATTGCAGATCGAGATAGAAAGATTGATGCGTCTCAACGGCTCGGTAGGAACTTTCCGCGGCTACGGCGACAACATGGAGATTTTCATGGGAAGCCTTTTGGTTGGTGACAATGCGCAAGCCCCTTCCCCATTCGACTTCGCGCTAGGAGGAGCAGGAGTTTCACCCATTGTTCCATTGGGAGCAAATGGCTCTGTGATTCAAGAAGGACAAGCCATTATGGTGGATATGGCGGGAAACTACAGTCCTTGGATGACCGACATGACGCGGGTCTTTTCAGCCGGAAAAACCAGCGGCCTTGCCTACAAGGCACATCAAGTGTCGATAGACATCCACGAGAAAACGATGGAGGTATTCCAACCTGGATTTCCTTGTGCCGAATTGTATAACCTTGCTCTGGAAATAGTAAACAAAGAGGACTTGTCTGATTATTTCATGGGAACCAAGCAACAGGCAAAATTCATTGGGCATGGGCTCGGGCTTGAAATCAATGAACCACCAGTATTGACTCCACGCTCGAAAGAATTGTTGGTGGAAAATACGGTGTTTGCCTTGGAACCCAAATTTGTATTGCCCGGCATCGGGGCTGTCGGGGTTGAAAACACCTATTTGGTGACGAACAGCGGTTTAGAAAAAATCACCCTATTCGAAGAACAAATCATCGAATTAAACTGATTGAACGGATGAAAACAATCAATATCCGTGGGGAACTCTTAGATTTGTCGCAACCATTGGTCATGGGTATTACAAACGTCACTCCCGATTCCTTTTATGACAAAAGCAGAAAACAGTCAGAAACAGAGATTGTGGAACATACAAGGCAGATGATTGGCGAAGGAGCAGCCATCATCGACATCGGAGCGCAATCCTCCAACCCAAAATCGCCATTGATCTCTGCCCAAGAGGAATCGGAGCGATTGAGGAGAGTAATGCCAATCCTGTCGAAAGAGTTTCCAAAAACCATTTTTTCGATCGACACCTTCTATTCGGAGGTTGGTAAGATGTGCGTGGAGGAATTTGGAGTGAGTATGATCAACGACATCTCGGGCGGGCAAATGGATGAAAATATGTTTGAGACGGTGGCCCAACTCAAAGTGCCTTACATCCTGATGCACATGAAGGGAACTCCGCAAACAATGAACAAGGAGACCAACTACAAGCATCTCATACAAGATATTTTCTTCTACTTTTCCAAAAAAATAGAGGCCTTGAAACTACTCGGGGTAAATGACATTCTCATTGATCCCGGCTTTGGATTCAGCAAAACATTGAATCAAAACTACGAATTGATGGCGCAATTAAGAAATTTCCATATATTTGAACTTCCATTGCTGGTTGGTATTTCCCGAAAATCGATGATTTATAATTTTTTGGAAACCACTCCGCAGGAAAGTTTGAATGCGACAACCGCCCTCAACATGTACGCCTTGCAAAATGGCGCCACCATTTTGCGCGTACACGATGTAAAAGAAGCTGTTGAAACCATCAATTTATTTCGGAAGTTACAACTTTCGATACCCTGTACCTAAAACTAAACTCAAAGCTTAGCGCATGTTAGAGAATTTTGGTATAAAAGACATCATAGATATCATTCTGGTAGCGTTTTTCATGTATCAAGCCTATCTGATCATGAAACGTTCGGGAACATCTACCATCTTCAATGGAGTTTTGGCCTTCATCGTGTTGTGGATTGTCGTTTCGCACGTATTCCAAATGCGGTTGCTGGGTGCGATTCTGGATACGATGATGAATATTGGTTTTTTTGTACTGATAATCCTTTTTCAGGACGATATCCGTCGATTTCTCATGTCGCTTGGTTCCTACAGGGCATTCCGGGTCTTGCGGCAGATCTTCGCTGTCAAAAATGGGCAATCGCAGGAATCGCAATTCACCCCTATTGTGTTGGCTTGCATGAATATGGCAAAGTCAAAAACAGGTGCCCTGATCGTCATCGAACAGGATGTGAGACTGAATCAATACGAACAAACCGGCGAACTAATAAACGGTGAAATCAACACCCTCCTTATCGAAAATATATTTTTTAAAAACAGCCCTCTCCACGATGGGGCAATGATCATTTCCAACGGAAGGGTCAAATGCGCTGGCTGCATTCTCCCCATTTCGCAAAACCAAGACATCCCGAAACATTTTGGACTACGCCACCGCGCCGGGTTAGGCATCTCGCAGGAAACAGATGCCAAAGTAATAATTATCTCGGAAGAACGGGGCAAAATCTCATTTGCGCATTCGGGAAACATCCGTGCCAATATTTCGCCCGAAGAGCTTCAAGAGTTACTGATTGAGAAGTATGCCAAGAAGTGATGTTGACACCACTTCTTCATTTGTTCACTACCATTAAAGAATGACCGATACTTACCACACCATCAAGACCAAATCGGTAGGGCAAATCACAGAGAAGCGGAGTAAGTTTCTCGCTTTTGCACATCCTCTGGAATCTGCGGAGGAGGTAAAATCGATCGTGGATCAATGCCGCAAAGAGTTTTACGATGCCCGCCATGTGTGTTGGGCATACATGATTGGACCACAAGGAGAGCAATTTCGGGCAAACGACGATGGAGAACCCTCAGGCACAGCAGGAAAACCCATTTTGGGGCAAATTAAATCCAATGAGTTGACAAATATTTTGGTTCTGGTTGTCCGTTATTTTGGTGGCATCAAGCTTGGCACGAGTGGGCTGATTGCTGCTTATAAAGAAGCTGCAGCAGAAGCATTAGCGAATGCAACAATTATTGAAAAAACGGTGGACGAACAGCTTTCATTTTCTTACCAATATCAGATGATGAATTCCGTGATGAGAATCATAAAAGAACTTGAACCACAAATAATCACTCAAGACTATGACAACGATTGCCTGATGACCCTCCAAATAAGGAAGGGATTGTTGGCGCAACTTCAACAAAAGTTAGAAAAAGTGGAAACATTGCGTTTTATTCATACCTAATTCTAGTACAATAAAAGCCCCCTGATCATGGCAATTTACAAAAGCAAAAGAGGCCAACTACACAAACCTGTTTAACAAAAAAGCATCCATCCGAGCCTCCAAGTTCCAAATTTCTATCAAAATGATTCAATATTCAAATAATTTAATATCTTTGTCAACAACTTTAAATCTAATTACCAGAATATCTTTTATCTATTGTATCATACAATAAGGTAATGATTTTCTACCTTAAGAAAAATCGACATATGGCGATAAAAGACAAACTTGCGGCCATAAGTTCATTGTGGAATTTGTTATTCGAAAATGAACAAAAATGTTATGCCATTAAAATACATGGAATCTACTACAACATTCTTTCCTTAACCGATAGAACAATGGAAGTGAAATGGGGAATTTCGCCCTACAAGGGAGATGTCACGATCTCCAATTTAATCCGTTGCCGAAACAAGACCTATAAAGTGATGGCTATTGGTGAATCAGCATTTGAAGAATGCAACGGAGTGACTTCTGCCACTATCCTTGACGGTGTAAGCAGGATCGGCAACCGGGCGTTCTGCAATTGCTCCAACTTGAATTATGTGAATATGCCTCAAAGCACCACAAGCATCGGAAAAGCGGCATTCCTCAACTGCAAAGAGTTGAAAGACATTTGCATTCCTGAAGGAATCATGAGTATTGGAAGCCAAGCATTCAATGGCTGTGGCAATCTCAGCCATTTGTATCTGCGGAACACAATTCCACCAGTTTGCGAGAGCGATGCCTTTGACCCAATCAGCTACTTCGTATGCACCCTTCATGTGCCTTCGGGAGCATTGCCCAGATATAGAAAGGATAGTGTGTGGAGTCGCTTTTTAACAATCAAAGAGAAAAACGCTTTTTTCTTCGATGAAAAGAATAAGGAACACCTCAGATTATGAAACTATTGATATAGCCTAGAAAAAAAACCAGGTGACGGATTAACCGAATGCCCAGGATTCGGACTTATCATGATTGTAGGCCATGTAGCTTACTGGGTTACAGCCAAAGTGTATTTGTATTAAGATTCTTCATCCGACAATAACTTATTCTTATTCCTTAATCCCGTACAAGAAAATTAAATCAGAAAACAAAGGATGAAAACGAGGTTGCCTATCCCATTAGCCAACCTTGTTTCATAACAAACAGCAAGACTACAGCAACACTATATTTTTACAAATTCTTTTTTTCCTGTTTTTTCTGTAACATTTTAAGCAAGATTTCGTCATATCTGTAAGCCGTGAAAGGAATTGAATTTTGGATTAGCTTATTTTTATAATTTAGATTAAAATTTCTAGCAAAAACATTTGGTATTACAAATAATCACATTACATTTGCAGTGTTCTAAACAACTAGTACACATATACGCCATAAAGCGTGCAATATGAATATAATCAACGGGTAACAGTAGTCACACCATAAAACCGAAAGCAGTGATAAAAATCAGAAACTTAAACAAGACTTACAACAACGGCTCACCGTTGCATGTGTTGAAAGGAATAAACATGGATGTGGAAGATGGTGAATTTTTATCTATCATGGGAGCATCGGGTTCGGGAAAATCCACCTTGCTGAATATCCTTGGCATTTTGGACACCTACGACACCGGAGAATACTACTTGGACAACCTATTAATAAATAAATTGAGCGAAAACAAAGCTGCCGAAATAAGAAACCGCAAGATAGGTTTTATTTTTCAATCCTTCAACCTGATTTCCTTCAAAAACGCACTCGAAAATGTGGCTCTCCCGCTCTATTACCAAGGTGTAAGCCGCAAGAAACGGAACATCTTGGCCATGGAATACCTGGACAAGATGGGCATCGCCTCACATGCCGAACATCTTCCAAACGAGCTTTCTGGAGGTCAAAAACAGCGCGTGGCGATTGCCCGCGCCCTAATTGCACGTCCTCAGATCATACTGGCCGACGAACCGACCGGAGCTTTGGACAGCAAAACATCTGGAGAAGTGATGCAACTTCTGAGACAAATCAATACGGATGATAAAATTACCATGCTGATCGTGACCCACGAGCAAGCCGTGTCGGAGGCTACCGACCGCATCATCCACATCAAAGATGGCCTCATTGGCTCCATCACGATCAATGAATCACCCACCATAGCACTCTGACAACAATGTTTGACTTCGACTCATTTAGAGAAATAATTTCCACCATCAAGAAAAACAAGCTCCGGACGTTTCTGACCGGGCTTGCCGTCACATGGGGAATCTTCATGCTTATTGTCCTGCTCGGGTTTGCCAACGGATTCCGCAATGCCACCATGACTAATTTCTCCGACAGAGCAAACAATACCATTTCTGTGAATCCAGGCTGGACTTCAATGCCATATCACGGCACGCCATCCAACAAGGAAATCAAACTCGACTACCGCGATTACGATCTGATCCGAAGCAAAATAACAAATGTGGAATATCTGTCGCCTCAAATTAGCAAATCCGGCACAATTGCGTACGAAAAGCAATTCGGGTCATGGAGGATGACGGGCGTTTCGCCTGATTTCGCAAGCATCATGAATGTGAAAATACAGGAAGGAAGCGGACGATTCATCAACGAAATCGACATGAAGGACATGAGAAAGGTTATCGTCATCAATTCCGACATGAAAAAGGTGCTTTTCAAAGACGAAAATCCAATTGGCAAGTATGTGATATCCAACAAAATTGTGTATCAGGTAATCGGGGTTTACGATCGTAAGAATCAATTCAACAACGATTTACCAGCTTATGTCCCATTTTCAACAGCCCAATTGATCTTCAAACAAGGAGGGAATTTTGACCGAATTTCATTCACGGTGAAAGGGGTGAACACGGAAGAGGCAAGCGAAACGTTCGAAAAAACATTGCGTAAAAAAATAGCTGCAATACACCGGTTCGATCCGGAGGACATGTCTGCTATTTATGTTAGAAATACCGCAAAAGATTCAGCCCAAACCGCAAAGATATTGAACATCATCAATTTATTCATCCTCATCATCGGGGCGGCATCGCTAGTGGCTGGAATTGTCGGTGTGGGAAACATCATGCTCATCACCGTGAAAGAACGCACACGGGAAATTGGCATCCGCAAAGCCATCGGGGCTTCATCCGGCTCCATTTTGAGGCTGATAATCACTGAGGCCATTTTCATTACCACCGCCGCTGGATATGTAGGCATCGTGCTAGGAACAGCCATCACGGGAGCGATCGGCTTCTTGATCGAAGCCAATGCAACCGGAGATGGGCCATCCATGCTAAAAGACCCGACAGTGGACTTGTTCACAGTGGTTATAGCTACACTTGCCTTAATATTATGCGGAGTAGGGGCAGGATTGATACCTGCGCTGAAAGCCACAAGAGTGAGCCCTATTGAAGCGATGAGGGCGGAGTAGCGAAAACTGAAAAACAAATAGGCGAATTCGCAAACCAAGGGATTTTTAGAGTTTCACGATTTCACGAATAAACAAGAATATGTTCGATTTAGATTACTGGCAAGAAATATGGTCAACCATCAGCCGCAACAAGCTAAGGAGCTTCCTCACCGGATTCGGGGTTTTCTGGGGAATATTCATGCTGGTCGTACTGATTGGCGTAAGCAACTCCTTCAAAGGAGGCATGGCGAAAATCGTGGATGGTTTTTCCCCAAACACCTGTTTTTTTTGGACAGATGCCACAAGCGAACCTTACCAAGGATTCAAAAAAGGGAGACAATGGGACATGAACAACCGCGACATCGAACTTATCCGGCAAAAAGCCAAATCGGTGGAATACATCTCCCCGATGCTGTTTGCAGGATCAGGTAGCAAAAACGTTGTCAACAAACACAAAGCCGCTTCCTATATGGCAAAAGGTGTGTATCCGGCAAATTTTTTGATGGAACGCCCTCATATCAAGTCGGGACGGATAATCAACGAACTGGATATCCAGGCGAGCCGCAAGGTGTGTGTCATCGGTGAAGAAGTTGCCAAAACCTTGTTCAATGAAGGGGAGAATCCAATTGGGCAGAACCTGCGCGTGAATGGCATCTACTTTCAAATCGTTGGCGTAATCTACACTATTTCGAATGTGCAGATTGGCGGATCGATCAACGAAACGGTCTTCCTTCCTTTCAGCACCATGCAAAAGGCATTCAACCAAGGAGATAAAATTCACTTTTTGGCGTGTACCTCAAAACCAGGCATACCTGCCGCACAAGTGGAAGACGAAGTTAGAACCATCCTGAAAGCGGCCCATAAGATTTCGCCGAAAGACGAAAAGGCGGTGGGAGGATTCAACATCGAAGAGATGGTGAAAATGTTCACCTACCTCTTTGCCGGGGTGGATTTCATCGCCTTCTTTGTTGGCTTGGGAGCACTTCTTTCGGGAATCATCGGCATCAGCAACATCATGATGGTCACGGTGAAAGAGCGAACACGGGAAATCGGCGTGCGCAGGGCATTGGGAGCAAAACCGATAACCATCGTGAAGCAAATCATCAGCGAAAGCTTCGTGCTGACTTCTCTGGCCGGGGTGTTTGGCTTTCTGGCAGGAATTGGAATACTTGAACTGGTGGACAAGGCAATGACAGCCGGAGCCATGGATATGAAACTTTTTGTCCCCCCTTTTGTTTCATTCACCACTGCCATATGGGCCATCGTCATCTTGGTTTTATCGGGCATTGTTGCCGGATTGCTACCAGCAACGCGTGCCTTGAAGGTGAAAGCCATTGATGCGATACGAGACGAATAATGCCTGTGCTAACAAAACAAATATGCCGATTTGCCAATGAGGAAACGATGCTCGCTGCAGCAGATCAGCAACAAAAAAAAATTATAGATTAACGAATATTCAACAACATGAAAAAGTTTTTCAGAATCTTTGCATTGGTGGTATTGGGGCTTATCCTGATTTCTACATTCTACTTTTTGTGGAAAAAATCACAACCGGAAAAAGTTGTTTACCAAATTGAAACGGTAAAAACGGGCACGATAGAAAATTCAATTGTAGCAACGGGAAAAGTTTCCCCACGGGATGAAATTCTTCTTAAACCTCAGATTTCAGGTATCATCACAGAAATCACCAAAGAAGCCGGCGACTACATCACGGCGGGGGAAGTGATCGCAAAAGTGAAAGTGGTGCCGGACATATCGCAATTGAATTCAGCCGAATCAAGGGTGACCGTGGCCAACATCAGCCTCAACCAAGTGAAAACTGAATACGACCGCCAAAAGCAACTTTTCTCGAAAGGAGTAATATCGAAAGAAGATATGGATGCCTCTGAAACATCGTTACGCAAGGCAAAGGAAGAATTAGAGACTTCGAAAGACAACCTCGACATTGTGAAAACGGGTATCTCGAAGAAGACAGCACAATACAGCAACACGCAAATCCGATCCACAATCACTGGTACAATCTTGGACATTCCTGTCAAAGTAGGAAATTCCGTGATCCAAGCAAATACCTTCAACGACGGCACCACCATCGCCACTGTGGCCAACATGAGCGACTTGCTGTTTGTGGGAAAAATTGACGAAACGGAAGTTGGACGTATCCACACCAGCATGCCCATGAAACTTTCCATCGGTGCATTGAACAACTTGAAGTTCGATGCCAGCCTCGAATACATCGCACCCAAGGGAACAGAAGAAAACGGTGCTATCTTGTTCGAGATCAAAGGGGCTGCCAAAGTCCCCAATTCGGTAAAGATCCGCGCAGGCTACAGTGCCAATGCCGAGATCGTGGTGGAACAGGCTTCCGACGTGCTCACCGTTCCCGAAAGCTGCATCACGTTCGAAAACAACAAGTCGTATGTGTATGTGCTAAAAACGGCAACCCCAGAGCAAACATTCGACAAACGTGCCGTCACCACTGGCTTGTCGAACGGCATCAGCATCGAAATCAAATCAGGTTTGAAGAAAGGCGAGAAAGTGCGGGGCATAAAAATTGAAAAAGAAGAGAAGAAAGCTGCTGACAAATCCGATAATAAATAAGGTTTGAAGCCCAAGCAGTTTTAATTATAGAATCGAAGATTTGTCATTTGCAAATAAAAGAAATATGAAAACATCAATCATAACCGGCTGCCTGCTCATGCTATTTTCAGCGTCTTTTGCCCAAAAGCAGTGGACCTTGCAGGAATGCATCGACTATGCCACCAAACACAACATCGAAATTCAGCAGCAAGAATTGAAACGCAAGAATGCAGAAATCGGCCTCAACACGGCGAAAAACAGCCGACTGCCCGACCTGAATGCGAATACGAATGGAACAATAAGCTTAGGGATGGCTGCCGTACAAAAAAAAGATGAAAACGGAAATGGATATGTTTCCTACGAAAGTACAACGACCACAAGCTCATATTTGGATATTTCGTCTTCAACGCCTATCTTTAATGGTTTCCGCATCAGCAACCAAATCAAGGGAAAGGAACTTGATCTGCTCGCTGCAACCCAAGGATTGGCAAAAGCCAAAGATAACCTTTCACTGAATGTTGCATCCTATTTTTTGGATGTGCTATTCAAAAAAGAAATACTCAAAGTCTATCAAGAACAGGAAAAGCTATCCGAATTCCAAGTGCAACGAACTCTCGAATTGAAGGAAGCAGGAAAAGTGCCCGAGTCGCAACTATTTGACATGAAATCGCAACACGCAACCAATCAGTTGAACGTAGTCACAGCCGATAACAACCTAAAGATAAGCCTGCTGAATCTAACCCAGCAGGTCAACCTCCAGAACCCTGAAGGGTTCGACGTGATAGAACCTGAATTAGGTGACATCGTAGCTGCTAATGCGATCAGCATCCAACCACTGCAAAACATCTATAACACCGCGGTAGCAACCAAACCCGTTGTGAAAGAATCGGAGTACAACCTTAAAAGCCTTGAAAAAAGCCTCAAGGTTGCGCAAGCCGGTTACTGGCCGGAACTGAGCCTGAACATTAGTGCCGGGTCCAATTATTACAGTACCTACGAACAAAGCTTCGGAAGTCAATTGAAAAACAATTGGGGAGAACAAATCACACTTAGCCTCAGCATTCCCATTTTCGACCGTTTCGCCACGCGCAACAGCGTCCGCACAGCCCGCAATGAGATACTCAACAGTCAGCTGGCATTGGAAAGTGTGAAGCAAGCTCTTTACAAAGAGATCCAACAAGCATATTACAACGCTGTGGGCGCCCAGGCAAAATACCTGTCCACGCAAAAAGCGGTAGCTGCTGCGGAAATTGCGTTCAGCTACATGAAAGACAAATACGCCGTGGGCAAAGCCACTGTATTTGAATACAATGAGTCGCAAACGAAGCTAATCAGCAGCCAATCAGATTTGCTGCAAGCCAAGTACGACTACATTTTCAGAGCAAAGATTTTAGATTTCTATAATGGTAAAGAAATAGTACTGTAGGGATACAGGATTCTACCAAGTTGATTTAACATTAAATATATGTGCGGCAGGGTGCTTGTGAAAGTCCCCTGCTTTGTTTTTTCAGGCCGAACCAAATCTCTGTATAATTTGCACCATGTAAGTTTTTCATTTCACGCAGAGACCTCAAAGGAAAAAACACGCAAGGCACGCAGAGAAAATTGTGACCGGATGAACAAGAGAACAAGTGACCCTGTAATTCAGTGATTCGATCATTCATCATTGAAGGGACGGTTGCATTTTCAGCCTAAAAGCTGTACCTTTGTCGGTTCAAAATCAAAGCTATAAAATGTCCCACAAAAACAGTATATTCATCAAGGGTGCCCGCGTCAACAACCTCAAAAACATTGACGTGGAAATACCCCGGAACAAATTCATCGTCATCACCGGCCTTTCCGGCTCGGGAAAGTCTTCCTTAGCTTTCGACACCCTCTATGCAGAAGGACAACGCCGCTACGTGGAGAGTCTTTCGTCGTATGCACGGCAATTCTTGGGACGAATGAACAAGCCCGAAGCCGACTACATCAAAGGAATTCCGCCTGCCATCGCCATCGAGCAAAAGGTGAATTCCCGGAATCCCCGCTCGACAGTGGGAACTTCCACCGAAATTTACGAATACCTCCGGCTGCTGTTTGCCCGAATAGGGAAAACCATTTCTCCGGTGTCGGGTCAAGTGGTGAAGAAGAATCAAGTGAGCGACATCGTGCGCCAAATGCTGGGCTACCCCGAAGGTACACGCTTCGTGGTGCTGACTAAAATCTTGTTGAGAGAAGAACGAACCATACGGGAGCAATTGGAAATCCTTCAGAAAGAAGGTTTTTCACGAGTGGAACTGGATGGAGAGATGGTTCGGATTGACGAACTGCTTTCGGCAAAAACAAGCATTGATCCGGAAAAAGTGCTGCTAGTGATCGACCGTTTGAGTGCCGACAAGGACAATGCTTCCATCAGCCGCTTATCGCAATCTACCGAAACGGCTTTTTACGAAGGCGACGGACTCTGTATTCTCCGATTTTATACAGAAACAGGAACGGAGGAATTCTCCTATTCCAAAAAATTCGAGGCAGACGGCATGGAGTTTGAAGAACCAACAGACTTGATGTTCAGTTTCAACAGCCCGGTAGGTGCCTGTCCAAAGTGCGAGGGCTTTGGCAGGGTGATTGGCATTGACGAAAACTTGGTGATCCCCAACAAAAGCCTTTCGGTGTATGAGGAAACGGTTGTATGCTGGCGAGGTGAAAAAATGTCGGAGTGGAAAAACCAATTCATACATGCTGCGGCAAAACATAATTTCCCTATACACCGTCCTTATTTTGAATTGACCGACAAGGAAAAAGATTTGCTTTGGAAAGGTGCGCCGGGAGTGGAAGGCATCAACGATTTTTTCAAGATGCTGGAAGAAAACCAGTACAAAATCCAATACCGGGTGATGCTGGCTCGCTACAAGGGGAAAACTGTGTGCCCAGACTGCCGTGGCTCGCGCTTGAAACCACAAGCCTTGTATGTGAAAATCGGAGGAAAATCAATTGCCGACCTCGTATTGATGCCTGTCACTGAATTGCAACGGTTTTTCCACGAACTTGAACTCGACGAAACAGACACAGCCATTTCCAAACGGTTGCTGACCGAGATACACAGCCGGATCCGCTTCCTGGTGCAAGTGGGCTTGGGCTATTTGACCCTGAACAGGCTTTCAAACACCCTTTCGGGAGGGGAAAGCCAGCGTATCAACTTGGCTACCTCGCTTGGAAGCAGCTTGGTGGGATCGCTCTACATCCTGGACGAACCCAGCATTGGACTTCATTCACGGGATACCGATTTGCTGATCGATGTGCTACGCGAGTTGCAGGCTCTGGGAAACACCGTGGTAGTGGTGGAACACGACGAGGAAATCATCCGTGCCGCCGACTACATCATCGATATTGGACCCAATGCGGGGCGATTGGGCGGCGAAGTGGTTTATCAGGGAGATATTTCCGGACTTGAAAAAGGGACAAACAGCCACACCGTGCGCTACCTCAACGGCGAAGATCAGATTGACCTGCCTGCTTTCCGCCGTAAGTGGAACAACTACATAGAAATACAGGGTGCGAGGCAAAACAACCTGAAAAACCTGAACGTCCGCTTCCCTCTCGGAGTGATGACCGTTGTCACCGGAGTGAGCGGTTCGGGAAAGTCATCGCTTGTGCGTGACGTGCTTGTCAATGCCTTGCAACGCCACTACAACGGCAGCAGCGAACAACTCGTCTTGTTCAACCACCTCGGCGGAGATTTGCACCTCATCAAGAGCGTGGAATCGGTGGATCAAAATCCCATCGGCCGCTCCTCACGGTCTAATCCGGTGACCTACATGAAGGCTTACGACGAAATCCGCAAGCTCTTTTCAGAACAACCCTTGTCGAAACAAATGCGTTTCACGCCCGCTTATTTCTCGTTCAACGTGGAAGGTGGTCGTTGCGAAGAGTGCAAAGGGGAAGGAACCATCACGGTGGAAATGCAATTTATGGCAGACATCACCTTGGAATGCGAATCGTGCCATGGACGACGATTCAAGGACGATGTGCTGGACGTAGTGTATCGGGGAGCAAGCATCTTTGATGTGCTGGAAATGACCATCCATCAAGCCATTGAGTTTTTCTCGCAAGGGAAAGGAAGCATCGAAAAGAAAATCGTGAAACGGCTGCAACCGTTGCAAGATGTCGGTTTAGGGTACGTTAAGCTTGGACAATCTTCTTCCACTTTGTCGGGTGGTGAAAACCAACGCGTCAAACTGGCCTATTACCTCGGGGAGGAAAAATCAGAACCTACACTTTTTATTTTTGACGAACCTACTACCGGACTCCATTTCCACGACATCAAGACCTTGCTAAAAGCTTTTGATTCGCTGCTGGAGCGGGGACACACCATCATCATCATCGAGCACAACATGGATGTCATCAAATGTGCCGACCATGTGATCGACATTGGCCCTGAAGGGGGAGAAAAAGGTGGAAGCATCGTCTGCCAAGGCACACCGGAAGAAGTAGCGGCCTGCAAGGCTTCTTATACGGGAAAATTCTTGAAAGAGAAATTACGGGTTTAACGTGGGTTCAAGAAAAAATAGCCGATTAACTACTGAATATCTGGCAAAATTCGGGCAGAGTCTATTCATCAACAAAAGATATTTTTATGAAAAAGAAGATTCTATTAGGATACAACTTCGACAGAGCAGGATTTAAGGTTCTGGAGGAAAACTTCGAGTTGATTTACCCAGAGAAACAATATTTTGAAAAAGAGGAATTGCTTCATTTGATAGCTGATGCAGATGTATTAGTTCCTAATTTCGGGTATCGGACAGACAAAGAAATCATTGACTGTGGAAAGAACTTGAAGCTGATCGCAAACTTTGGGGTTGGATACGACAACATCGATGCGGAATATGCCGCCACCAGAGGCATTGCCGTTACCAATACGCCAAATTCCGTATTAGAACCCACAGCCGAACTCTGCTTTGCCTTGATATTAGCCGCAGCGCGACGCATTGGATTCTACAACTCTGCTTTGCGCGCAGAAAAAGGGCTTCGTTGGGGACTTTACAACAACCTTGGCACTTCAGTCTATGGCAAGACGCTCGGGATATTCGGCATGGGACGGATCGGGCAGGCTGTTGCCCGCAGAGCCATTGCTTCCGGCATGAACGTGATATACAACAACCGCCGCCCACTCGATGCCTCCATCGAAAGCAGATACAATGCGAAATTTGTTGATTTCGAATCGCTGCTCCAGCTATCGGATGTTATATCCATCAATGCACCCGCCACCTCCGAAACATTCCATCTATTTGGTAGCAATGCTTTCTCGAAGATGAAAAGCAACGCCTTGCTCGTGAATGTGGCAAGAGGCAGCCTCGTGGATGAAAAAGCATTGATCGAGGCACTTCAAGAAGGGAGAATTGGTGGTGCAGGACTCGATGTGTTCGAGAATGAACCTAAAATATCACCCGAATTATTTGACCTTGAAAATGTCATCCTCACTCCGCATGCTGGGACAAAAGCAGTGGAAAGCCGATTGGAAATGCAACACGAAGTAGTTGGAAATATTTTAGGCTTCTTCGCAGGAAAACAAATATCTCGTGTAAATTGATTTATTTAACATCTATTCCTAAACATTCTACATGCGGGGTTGTTATAAATAAAATCATTAACAAAAAAAATCATGGGTAGTTTTAAAGAAGTTGTTCAAAATAGACGTTCTTTTTATGCTTTAAGCGACAAGTCTCCTATTTCGGACAAAGAGATTCAAGACATCGTAGAATTTGCTATTCTGCATGTACCCTCGTCTTTTAACTCCCAGACAGCACGAGCAGTAGTTTTGTTAGGCGACCAGCATCGCCGCTTGTGGGAAATAACCAAAGAGACGCTTAAGGCTATCGTTCCAGAAAGTGCATATCCTGCAACAGAAGGAAAAATCGATAATTCTTTCGCATCAGGTTATGGCACCGTTCTTTTCTATGAAGACAAAGCCGGAGTAAGGGCTTTGCAAGAAAAATTCCCGGCATATAGCGACAACTTTCCCGTTTGGTCGCAACAATCGTCGGCCATGCATCAATTCACGATTTGGGCATTGCTGGAAGAAGCTGGATTTGGAGTTTCGCTTCAACACTACGGCAATCTGATCGTGGAAAAAGTATCGAAAGAATGGAAGATTAGTCCGGATTGGGAACTGATTGCTCAAATGCCTTTTGGCCTGCCTTTGGAGCAACCAGGAGAAAAAGAGTTCCTTCCTGTAGAAGAAAGAGTTTTTGTTTTCAAATGATAAATTGAGTTTGATTGATGAGAGTTGGCAAACCCGTTGTCAGCTCTCATTTCTCTTGTTTGCACCTATAGCATGCACATGTGCTAAAACAGCTTTTATATCTCCATACGAAAATTCCTCACCCACCTCCTGCCGAACTGCTCCCAACGAGGCATTGGCCGGAAGATGACGTACCAGCGGCAGCAACTTTTTTACTTTCGCTTCATCCACCAACTCAAAAATGGAAACCTCGCCCGAAACAACAAATTCACACAAATGACTTTGAATGGTGGCCAATGTCAAGTTTCTAGCTTGTGCCACTTCCGTCAACGATTTCATTTTCTTGAATAGCTCGAAGGTCGATTTCGCAGAATCGCCTTTTTGAGGTCGTGGAGTACCTTCTGAAGTCGATTTTTCCGGGAACTTCCTTTTTTCAGGAGAAGAAATCTTTATAGGAATCGGATTTTCCGGTGACAGCAAGGTTTCGCCATAATACACGGCATCCATTTTTGAAATAAAGACAAATAGGCCCTCGTAGATCTTACGGGAATTTTTCAAATACAATTTCACTTTCGAGGCATGCTGCAACGAAGCCAAATGATTTTCCATCGGGCGTAATACTTTTTCAACGAAATCCTGCTTGAAAAAGGCCACAGCCTTGCCCACCCTATCCCGCAGAATCTGAATTCGATTTTCTTCGGATGTATCAACACGCAGTATCTCATCTAACTGCTGACGAAATTTGTCCGCTACAGATATTTCGGTCATTACAGCCGAACGAATTTGATAAGCAACGGCCATCGCTTCCTCTTCATTGGGTAGTTTCTTCGACTCTATCAATTCACGGAATGAGTCAACCAATCTCAAGGCAGGTAGCCATTCGAAGGAACGCTTCAAGCTCGTGCTGCAATAGTGCGGCTTTTCCTGAGCAATCAAGTCCTCAATTTTTTCAGGAATGGCTATCAACTCCGAAAAAGCAGAAATATCCTCGTTGGAAGTCACGGCTTTGGGTTCTATCCGCGAATGAAGCACAATCCCGTCAAGCGAAGTGCAACGACTCAACGCCACATACACTTGCCCGGCGGCAAAAGCTTGTCCGGCATCAATGACCACCCGGTCGAAAGTGAGGCCTTGGCTTTTATGAATCGTGATCGCCCAGGCCAACCGCAAAGGGTATTGGCTAAACGAACCAATCTCCTGCTCTTCTATCTCACCAGCCTCGTTCATGGAATAGCGAATATTTTGCCACGTTTCCGGCTCCACCTCCATCTCTTCGCCATCCTCAAAGCGGACAAAGATGCTATCTGGTTTTACAACAGTCACTTCCGCCAGCTTTCCGTTGTAATAACGCTTCTTGTCGCTCGAATCATTTTTGACAAACATCACTTGTGCCCCCACCTTGAGACGCAGGTTCATTTCTGTCGGCAACGAGCTATCTGAAAACTCGCCTTTCACCGAACCGTGAAACACCTCTGTTCTACCAGATAGCTTCGCCAATTCATCTTCGTTGATGCGGTCGGTGCGGTAGTTGTGGGTGGAAAGCACCACATATTTGTTTTCGCGAGTCAGTTGAAAGTTGGGTTGATACCGTTTGTTGAGAAACTGAAAGTCGTCCGGAGTAGCTGCATTCACGCGGATTCGGTTAAGAATATCCACAAAGGATTGCTCCGTCTGGCGATACACCTTGGTAAGCTCCACGCACACGGGCAAATTATTTTTCAGCACTTGCGCATCAAAGAAAAACGGGGATGCGTAGTGCGGCTTCAACTTTTCCCATTCGTCGTTGTGTACCACCGGCGGCAACTGAAACAAGTCACCGATAAAAAGCACCTGCACACCACCGAAAGGACGAGAATTGCCCCTGAAACGTTTCAGGGTTACATCTATCGCATCCAGCGTATCAGCACGAAGCATGCTGACCTCGTCGATAATCAACAATTCCAATTCACGAAACATCTCCACTTTCGATTTGCGAACACGAAAATGGTAATCTAACTTTCGCCGACCTTCAAAGTCGGGAACAAAAGCCTCGAATGGCAATTGGAACAGAGAATGCAGAGTGACTCCTCCTGCATTGATCGCCGCCACGCCCGTAGGAGCCGCCACAATCACCTGCTTGCGAGTATGCTTGCGGATGTAGTGGAGAAAAGTAGTTTTGCCGGTTCCAGCCTTTCCCGTGAGGAAAATATTCTGATAGGTGAACATCACCAAATCGGCAGCCAGTCGGAAAGTGTCGTTGTGTGAAGTGGTCATAATCTCGGATAGTAATGGACAATGTTTGTTTATGAAAACCAAATATAAGGGAAAATTTAAAGAATCGCAAGGAACAAGTAACATCCTTGCCGGTTGATTAGGTTCAAAGGCTATTTTTCTGAAAAGCGAAATGCCGGAGCACACCTCGGCTGCTCCAGCATTTTCAGCTTTTGAATTCAAAATGCTTTGTTACAACTTCGCCTTCACCGCATCCACCAATTCCTGATACTGTGCATCACTCAAATAAACCTTGCCTGGATTCATTTGGAATACAGTTCCGTAATCAGGACCATCCACATACTTGGGGACCAAATGAAAATGGAGATGGGAAAGCTTGTCGGAATAAGCTCCGTAATTGATTTTCTCGGGTTGAAAAACCTGGTCCATCGCACGTGTCACTTGAGCCACATCGGCCATAAACGCATTTCGGTCATTGTCATCAAGATCGAACAAATCGTTCACATGGTCTTTATAGGCCACCAGGCAACGGCCTTGATAGGTTTGTTCTTTGAATAGGAAAACTCGCGAAACTCGAAGTTGGGCTATCTCGATCATCAGGCTGTGAAGGGTTTCATTGTTTTGGCAATAAAGACATTCTTTGGGATCACTTTTCATGATATATCGTTTTGTTGATTATGGATGTAAAAATAACCATTCTGAAGCAAACACAAGGTGGCTATTTTGATTATTTTAGCGCAAATAATGATTTTTTTACTAATAATTTGCTAAAGCTATACTGAAAGATAAATACTAAAACAATACATTTGCATAAATAAATTAACATACACCTATCCCTACTTGGTATGAAGATTGCTTACTTGAAGCTTGTACTTTTGCTGTTTATTATAACTTTCATTACAGCCATGCCCGCTTATTCCCAAAATTTTTCAGGAAAAATCATCAATCAAGCGGAAGGACAGCCTGTGATGGGTGCAACGATCCTGATCCGGGAAACCAAGCAAGGGGTCGCGTGCGACCAAAGTGGCGAATTTTAGGTAAAGTTGAAGCCAGGGTCTTATCATGTGGATTATCGCTGCCTCGGCTACGAAACATTCTCAGATATCGTGCAAATCCCTGCAAATGATAAAATTTATCGGAAGATCCAATTGAAAGCAAAAGATTTCAACTTGCAGGAGGTGGTTGTCGCAAACAAAGAAGATCCGGCTTACGAAATCATGCGCAAAGCCATTGCCAAAACTCCATTCTACCAAAAAATAGTGAAGGAATACGAAGCGGAATGCTACATCAAAGGCAACATGGAACTCACCAAAGTGAATAAAATGTTGGACAAGCTGAGCGGAGATGAAGACGGAGTGAAGACTTCCGAATACAAGGACAAATTGTTCGTACAAGAGTCTTTCAGCACGGTCAAGTTCACGGCACCCGACAAATACGAGCAAACCGTTAAAGCTTTCAAAAGCAGCATTCCCGACAACAAGAGCCCGAAAGAAACAATCGGACTTGTCACCAGTTCACTCTATTTGCCCCGATTTATGGGGTGCATCTCACCTCTCAACCCGAAAGCTTTTGGCTATTATAAATTCCGTTACGAAGGTTTTTCTGACGAAAACGGCGAAAACATCAATAAAATAAAGGTCATTCCCAAGCTCAAAGATCCTGAACTATTTTCCGGCTACATTTACATCGCCGACAACAGTTGGGACATTCGCAACGCCGACCTATCTTCTTCGGCGTATGGCATTGACCAACATTTCGTGATTAGCTACGGCAAGTTGAGCGAGGCAGTTTATTTGCCAACAGCTTTCAACAACTACGTGACGGCAAATATTCTCGGTTACGGAGGCAATTTCAGCTACCATTCCTCCATCAAATACACTAATTTGGTGGTGAATGATTCCGTCCGCAACGAAATAAAGCCACTGCCAATAAAGAAAAAGAAAAATCTCAACTTGAGCCTTCTGCCTGACAGGTATAAGAAAACAGCGGACACGTTGGCCACCAAACGCGATTCAGCTTATTGGAAAGACATTCGAAACGTTCCTCTGAACCAAAAAGAGATAGAAAGTTTTGCGAAAAAAGATTCGGTGCAATTGCATCTGGATTCGCTCCGCAAGAAAAAGACAGATGCCAAATTTCAAAGCTCCGACATTGTCATGGGCGGGCAAATCGGCGGTGATTCCACCAAATGGGCGTTCAATTACGGCGGAATTATTGGCATACTTCGCGATTACAATTTTGTGGATGGATTCGAACTTGGGCAAAAGCTGTCGGTAACGACCAAGCTTGGAAAGACGAATAAATTACAAATTTCGCCCGACATCTATTACACCACCGCCCGAAAATCTCTGGCATGGAAAACAGACATCGGTCTTGCGTATGCCCCGATGCGCATCGGCAAATTGGCTGTTTCGTTTGGAGATGTAGCCACTGATTTCAATCCTGAAGGGCCAACTCGCTTGGACAATGCCTTCAGTTCGCTGATTCATCAGAAAAACACCGGGATGTTTTACCGCAAAAAATACGCCGAAATCGGTAATCAAGTTGACCTAAGCAATGGATTGAGGCTCTCTACAAACTTGGCTTTTGAGAGAAGGTCTCCTCTCGAAAACAACACCACGTTTGCCCTATTTAAACGAAAAAAAGACATAACGGAAAACCTTCAAAGTCCCGATTTTTCTGATTTGGCTTCTTATTCCGTAGGCTTGGAATACACTCCAGAACATTATTATACCGTATCAAACGGACGCAAAGAGTACGAATATTCCAGTTTCCCAACCTTCAAACTCAATTATAGTGAAGGATTTTCATCTATTTGGAGCAACAATAGCCACTTTCGCAAATTGGATGCCTACATCACGCAACAATTCAAGACAAGCCTTTTCAGCAGCATCAGCTATGAACTCAACGGAGGTTCGTTCTTGGGAAAAACCGACCGGATGAATTTTGCCGATTACAAATTTTTCAATACATCGGGGGATTTTTGGCTCACGCAGAAAAGGCCGCTCACCACTTTCATGCTCTTGAATCCATACAGTTCTGCCACAAACAATTATTGGCTTTCCACCAAAATCGGTTATAGCAGCAAGTACATCTTCTTGAAATACTTGCCATTTCTACAGGGAAAACTCTTCAATGAATCGGTGCAACTGAAATACCTTTACACCCCCAACCAAAAGAACTATCTGGAGGCTGGATATTATATAGATTTATTCAAGGTGATGAATTTAGGGGTGAACGTTTCGTTCGACAAAATGAAGTATGATAGTTGGGGAATAAGGTTCGCCATGCCAATAGAATTACTGAAAAGAAAATAGGGACAAAGTCTCGGTTTTAGGAAACTGCAGACTTTCTAATTCAAGTAAAGAACCTTTAATTAATAAGTAGTGGAAATAATTAGTTGTCGTAAAATCAATTCGGTCAAAAGTGCCATCCGTTGCTTGTTTGCAAATTGACAGATTGGCTAATCCGCTCAAAAAACACGACAATCTATTGTGGCCACCACTTAGTGCTATTTTTTTAGTGATTAAGTGATTATTTTTAACAGAAAGGACACCACAAAGTTCTACCTATTTCTCCTATCTTTGAACTCCAAATCAGAATTTGCACCTATCCGAATCGACGAGGTGCTTTTGCCCAAGCAGTAGAACAATCCATTAGATCCACCATCATTTTTTTTGTATATGAATAAATATCTTGCAACGCTACTTCTCTTGTCGTTTTTCAGTTTGTCACGCACTCATGCCCAAGAAAGCTACCGGGTGAATTACAAAGTGACATACAACGGAAAACCTGTTCCATCGCAGTCTCCGGTAGTTATCGGAAACAGACAAGAAACCCTGATCACGAGCAATGCCATATTAACAAATACCGGTTCAATCCCTTATCAGGAATCGGTCATCGATGCTTCCAACAGCTATCTCTACACGCAGGCAACCTTGAAGCCGGGAGCTCTGATCGCGATGTTGGATTCCACTGCCCTCAAAAATCAAACCTTCGAACTCACAAATGAGACGAAACAAATTGCAGGCTACACTTGCCGGAAGGCCAAAACGACGGTCAATTCAAATCGCATCGAGCTATGGTTCACAAACGAGTTACCGCTGAAAGGATCTCCCTCAGTCTTGGGCAGCAAGCTCGGGCTGGTCCTGGAATTTTCACGCAACGGGGATTATGTGATCACCGCCGAAAAGGTGGAAAAAACCACAAACAGCCCGCACCTCGTGCTGAGCCAGGTCAAAGCCTTGCCTCTTATGAATGCCCTCACTTACAACGAGCTGCTATGGAAAAGCCGCTACACAACGGTTCCCGTTTTAGAAAAGGCCCGTTTGAATTTTTCGGGTGAAACCCCGACCAGCGATTCCTTACTCGCATTCAGGCAAGGACTCGCGCAAGTGAAAAGGATCAAGTTTCCAAAGTTCAAACCGGGAAGCCGTATTTTTCTGGATGTAACTCAAAAATCCCTTGGAGATGCCTACGACCGCACAGGAACGGTCTTTCTAATACCAGCGTCGAAAATCAAGACAGAAAACGGCAAGTTGGTTTACATCGGAGAAAAGGGCAAAGAAAAAGACTTTGCCATCGCCTCGCCAGGCTACGAACCGAATGTCGAATTGATGCGCTTCTTCACCTCTTTCGGGGCAGGCCTTGCTCAAGCAAACGGCTTTCAAATCAAAGGGAAAGAATGGGCGCAAGAAAATTTCTTCCGGCAAGAGGTCACCGACATCGCATCGCTGCTATCGGGGGAAGAGATATACCTTGGCGTTCAAATAGAGAACTACGATGCCAAAGGGCATTTGGTGAGTGCCAACCTGACGATACACCAAGAGGAGACCGCATCTACCTTTGAAAAGGTGATACCGCTTTTCAATTCCCTCGACGTGTTTGAAGCAAAAGGAGACGAACTACGCAACCTATTCAAGGGCAAAGAAGGCCTGAAGATGACCTTCACCCTGGACAAGCCCTTGAAAAATGCCCGGATACGTTTTCTCACTACCGGTCATGGAGGCTGGGAAAACGGCGACGAATACTTAAGAAAGCCAAACACACTCTATCTCAACGGCGTAAAGGTGTTTGAAGTGATTCCTTGGCGCGAGGATTGTGGCTCTTACAGGATGCAAAACCCGATTTCGGGCAACTTTGCCAATGGGCTTTCTTCCTCCGACTACAGTCGTTCCAATTGGTGTCCTGGCACAATCACGAATCCATACTACATCGAATTGGGAGACCTGAAAGCTGGCACGCATACACTTCAACTGATTATTCCGCAAAACCCCGACGAAGGGCCAAGCTATAGCCAATGGAATGTATCGGGCGTGTTGATCGGGAAAGAATAAGTTTCAGACTTCTCGGAAACGCCCTTTGCTTACTCGATGCCATGCCCGTTAGCGGCAATTAGGCCGCCAACATCCAGGAAAAGATTAAAATAGAAATGCTGCATCGTGTTGATGCAGAAAAGCTGCGCGGCTTTTGTCCCAAACCTGCGCATGTTTTACTCAAAAGCTGCCGATCCTGTTTTTACCCGGCTTGGAGAGTCCGTTGAGCGTGGTCCACAACGAGATTCTACTAAAAGAAAAGCCCCTGCTTTTCAACCCCGCAATCATCCGCTTAAGCTTTTTATGAACATTCATTTTGACCGCTTAAATATTTAAGAAGATGTTGTTCTTAGAAAAGAGTTTATATAGTCGAGCCTTAAAAAGCCCATTTTAGATTTATACTATTGTTGATTTGCTAAATACCCAGGGAGAATTATTTCAGCGTGTCCCGCAACAATATATCGCATCTTTCTTAGGGATATCTCCTGAAACCTTAAGCAGAATAAAATCTAGGGTATTCAACAAGAAAAATTCTTGACGATAGTCAAGAGAATTTAGGAATGTAACCTCTAACTTTGCGAGAAAAAAGATGAATACAAAGAATGTTTTAGTAGCTGGAGCAACAGGATATGTAGGCAAATTTATAACTCAAGAATTGATTGAAAGTGGTTATAATACAAAAACACTTGTTCGCAATAAAGAAAAGATTAAAATTAAAGCTCCAAACATTGAAATTGTAGAAGCACAAGTAACCAAACCCGAAACACTAACGGACATATGCAAAGGTGTTGATGTAGTAATTAGCTCGGTTGGAATTACAAGACAAAAAGATGGATTAACATATATGGATGTGGATTATCAAGCAAATGCAAATTTGCTTGATGAAGCAAAAAGATGCGGAGTAAAAAAGTTCATCTACATTTCAGTTTTAAACGGAGACAAGCTTAGGCATCTAAAAATCTGTGATGCTAAAGAGAAATTAGGAGATTATCTAAAATCTTCCGGAATGGATTACTGCATTATTCGTCCAAATGGATTTTTCTCGGATATGGGGGATTTTCTAAAAATGGCTAAAGGAGGAAAAGTATATCTTTTCGGAGATGGAAAACTAAAACTAAATCCAATTCATGGGAGAGATTTAGCCAAAGAGATTGTTAAAGCTATCGGCCAACAGGAAAAAGAAATAAACATAGGTGGACCCGACTTGCTTTCCCAAAATGAGATCGCAGAATTAGCATTGAAAGCATATGGGAAAACAGCCAAGATCGTTCATCTACCTGATTGGATAAGAAAGTTAGCTCTTTGGAGTATTAGGACATTTACCAGTTCAAAAACATACGGCCCAATTGAATTTTTTATGACAACGATGGTTATGGATATGGAAGCGCCACAATTTGGTCGAGAAAAATTAGAAGATTTCTTTAATCAAGAAGCAAAGAATAAAGAAAAATAGGCACAAGCTACATCATTTGAGAAAACCGACCACATAAAAGAAGCAATCAAAAGCCGAAACTACCAGACGACACCACAGTTCTTGATAGGTGAACAACCTACACCTTGGTATCAGGTTCAAAAAACACCCACAAAACTTTAGGAAAGACGGCCCGAAGAGCCTTCTCGCAAGCATTGATTTCATTAATAAGTAGTTCGGCACTTTCCATATTGGCCATTTTCACTTTCACAGCCACCATAATCTGCTCGCCCAACTGGATCGTGATCAAATTATACACCTGTTCTATTTCCGCCCTATTTTCCAAAAATGACTGGATATCATTGCGCACCGTTTCATCCGCACTTTCACCGATCAATAACCCCTTCACTTTCGTCGCAAGAAAAAACGATACCACAACTAGCAACGCTCCGATTCCAATACTTCCGATGGCATCGTAAACAGGATTTCCCGTCACACTTGCCAACACAATGAATATCAAGGCAAAAAACAAGCCCAACAAGGCTGCCACGTCTTCACCCAAAACAACAACCAATTCACTCTGACGGGTATTTTTCACCCACCTCCAGAGGCTTTCGCCTTTCCTTACGGTCTTGATCTGTTTCAAACAGCCCATCAAAGAAGCGGCCTCAAGCGCCATGCTGACCAGCAACACTGCGATAGCTACCAGGGGACTGTTGACGGATTCTGTTGAATGTATTTTGTGAATACCCTCGTAGATCGAAAACAATCCTCCCATGCTGAAAAGCATCAGAGCCACAATAAAAGACCAAAAATAAATGGACTTGCCATAGCCTAGCGGATGCTTGCTGTCTGGCTTTCTTTTGGAAACCTTCAGTCCCATAAAGAGCAGCAATTGGTTGCCACAATCGGCAAACGAGTGAATTGACTCGGCCAACATCGAGCCTGACCCCGTGATGATAGCAGCGGCTGTTTTAGTGATGGCAATGCCCAGATTGGCAGATAGTGCAAAAATTATCGATTTGACGGATGCGCTTTGATGAGACATGATGAATTGATTAAGACTGCAAAAGTAATAATTTCAACATCCATTCAGGTGTGTCCTCCAACAATAATTCGCATAATCTTTAAATTCAAAACCACAAACCGGATCAGTTGCCAAATGATATTTCGCCGCCAAAAAAGGGTAGTTTTACTTGGAAAAGGGGGATACGATTCATCGTTATAGCCCCGGACAATATTTTTTTCCATAGAATTTTAAATTTAATTTTTAGTTGGAACATTTCCTTATTCTGGGATTAACCACCAGAAAGGACGTGCCTTAGCCTTGTAAATGAACATATAGTGCAAAAGAAGTTTAATCCAATGTCCGGCCAAACCAGCCTCTCCCACTGTATAGGAAATATCACGGCCCCATTGGGGATATTTTTTCCAATCAGGAACAATCGGAAAAACGGTCATCGTTGCAGCATTTCCCTTAAAGAAGCTATAACCGGCCGACACCACACATGCCGCACCCATCTTCCCCATCGATGCCCGATGTTTGAATTCTGCCACATTATGCTTTATCATATCCACAATATTCAATGCAACCACTTTGCCTATAACCCCCGACGGCATTCCCGTGCGAGGAGGTGCCGGTGTTATTAGCGTGCCATTGGGGCTTTTCATCGGCTTCGAAATCTGGTGAGGCGGAGCAAAGGCAATGCCTGGGGCGAAAATATTTTGGTAAGTTGGGTTTTGGTAGGTGGAAGGCCAATCATCCGCACTCCATTCCTCAAACGGCTTACTAGAATAATCTGCATCAACTTTCATAAAGCCAGACGGCGCAAAAAGCAGGGTTGTTATGTCAGTCCCCGATTTATCGTAGGCTTTCATGCCAGCTCCGGCAAATGCTGGAATAAGCATCGCAAAATCAAAGTCAACGATTTTCGATTCACCGTCAAGCGTTTCGTAATGGATAACATTTTTTTCAATCTTGTTGACCCCGGCCCTCTTGATCCAATGAATTCCGTATTCGGCAAGAATGGATTCGCTGAAAACTTTCGTAGGGGTAATATACCCGCCCCTTTTCACAAAAGCTCCGCCCATCCCGAAATCTCCAATCTCATATTCATTGGAAATCCATGTGATATTTGCCTTCTCTTGCAAGCCGAGCTCCTTCAACAAATGGGACACATTCAGGGCATATTCGAAAGCAGCTCCCTGGCAAGTAGCAGCGGGGTGTCCCGTCCCAATTACCAAGTTTAGTTTTTCGCCATTTTTCATCCGGGTGATGCAATGTTTCAGAGCTTCCCATGTATCCACCGCATGGTCACTTGAACATACGGAGTGTGTGAAGAATTTTGGGCCTAAACCCTCTGTGGCTTCAAAATTCAATTTAGGCCCCGTTGCATTCACCAAATAGTCATAGGTGATTTTCTCGGTTTCTCCAGCTTGTACAGTTCCTGTGTATTGGATTGTCACAAATGCGTTTCCTTCGTCTAAATCGCCATCTGGGTGAATCGAAAGGGCTTTTGCTTGTCTGTAAACAATACCTAAACGATCATAAACTGGCTTTAACTTAAATCTCACTTGCCCAATTTTCATTTTACCTACTCCAACCCAAATGTTGGAGGGAATCCACTGGTAGTATTCGGAAGGACTGACCACGATCACTTCGTGCTTTTTCCCAAGCTTCTTTTTAAGAAATGTAGCGGTAGTATGCCCCGAAATTCCAGCTCCAAGAATTACTATTTTTGCCATGGTATTAATATTATAAGTATAATTCTCCAATTTGGATTCCACAAATATACAAATAATTTCCAATGAAATAATATTCCAATGGAAATTATATTAATAAAAGGAATAACATCCCAATCGATGAGAGACCAACAGGCCAAGTAGCTTTCCAAGCTCATTCAAAAATATCTGCCGGATATTCTATCTTTTCTAGAAACAGGGCATGTCCAGGAACAGATGCACCTGCCACGCATCGGTTTTTAGCTTCAATAATCCTTCGCATTCCTATCTCGTCCAACCTTCCCCTGCCACCTTCAAGCAGAGTGCCCACGACAGCCCGCACCATATTGCGCAAAAATCGGTCGGCTTTAATCGTAAACACAAGATTATGCGGATCCACTTGCACCCATTCCGCTTTACTTATTAGGCAATTATTCGTTTTTACATCTGTATGCAGTTTGCTAAAGCTTGTGAAATCTTCGTATTCGAAAAGAATCTGAGCCAGACGGTTCATCGTTTCCACATCAAACGGAAAATGATTGAGATATTTCAATTCGTGGGCGAATGGATCTTTTTGGTCGGTAATGTAATATTTGTATTCGCGGGAAATGGCATCAAACCGTGCATGCGCATCAGCCTTCACTGCCACTGCTCGGTCAACACCAATATCTTTAGGCAAAACACGGTTCAACTTTTCTACCAAACCTTTCAATATAAAATTTTTCTCGCCATCGCTATCAAAATGGGCAACCATCTCGGCTGCATGGACTCCAGAATCCGTGCGACCAGCACCTACAATAGGCGTGTCTGTACGCAAAATCAAAGCCAAAGCCTTCTCGATGGTTTCCTGCACCGACACGCCATTGGGTTGCGTTTGCCAGCCACAATAGTTTTTGCCATCATATGATAAGTAAAGAAAATATCTGTTCATCTAACGAATTCGATTTATCGGACAGTGATGTGGTAACAAGCTTGTTTGCGTTCATGCTTCACGTAGCACATGTTCTTATTTTTAAGGTTGAAAAGCACTTGCCCTAAAACGAACTTTAGCCTGTCGGGTGAAGCAGCAGTTGAAGTATCTGTGGACACTCCCCTGTCAAACCTCTTCCACGAAATATCAAAAGTGGTTGCATACCGATGAGCGGATTCTGGAATAGCATTCAGGTTTCGTTTCATCAATTTTTCCAAATCCTCGTTGGTGCGTGTCACACTGGTCACAACCAAGCGATACAAAGGCAATTTTTCACTAATCAAGGAATCCCTGAAATCCATAGAGACATCAACAAGTAATTTAGCAGCATCAGGCACAAGATATGGGATGGAATATTTCAAATCATCGACTCTGAACAATTCCAACTGGTTGGGCAATCTCACCAAAGAACCATCCTTTATGTATTTGAGTGTATCCGCCCGCAAAGCCAATGCGTTAATTCCCTTTGCCTTTGCTCCAGACATATGTTTATCCACCCGGTCATCTAATTCCCGGTTGTAGTCTCCAATAAAGCGAGGCAACTTTTCCGATGTTCCGTTTTTTGATCCATCTCTATCTGAATTAGATTTGGAGCATGCCCCCAACAAAATGACACTACATAAAGCACAGACAAAATAGCTTGTGTATTTCAACATCAGACCAAAAGTTATACGGCTACTGCACCTCTTATATGGGGATGTGGGTCGTAGCCTTCAAGCCTAAAATCCTCAAATTTAAATTCAAAGATGCTTTTCACATCGGGATTAATAATCATTTGTGGCAATCTCCGCGTTTCCCTGGCAAGTTGCACTTTCACCTGTTCCAAATGGTTCAGGTAGATATGTGCATCGCCAAGAGTATGTATGAATTCCCCTTCTTGCAATCCGGTCACATGTGCCATCATTTTCAACAAAAGGGCATAAGAAGCAATATTGAAGGGAACTCCAAGAAAAATATCAGCACTGCGTTGATAAAGTTGAAGGCTCAATTTTCCTTCTGCGACATAAAATTGAAAGAAAGCGTGGCAGGGAGGCAATTTCATCGTCGGAATATCGGCCACATTCCACGAACTCACAATGATTCGCCTTGAATCTGGATTGTGCTTCAAAGTCTCCACTACTTCCGAAATCTGGTCGATAAATCCACCGTTGTAATCTGGCCACGAGCGCCATTGAAAGCCATACACATGCCCCAAGTCACCATTTTCATCCGCCCATTCGTTCCAAATCCGAACACCGTTGTCTTGCAAATATTTCACATTCGTGTCGCCCTGAAGAAACCACAACAGTTCATATATTATCGATTTCAAATGCAACTTTTTCGTTGTAAGCAAAGGAAAACCTTCTGCCAGATCATAGCGGCTCTGATGCCCAAAGACACTAATTGTACCTGTCCCGGTGCGGTCTTCTTTCCTTACACCTTCAGCAAGTACTCTACTTATTAAATCTAAATACTGTTTCATGCAATAAAATTATCTGGACAAATCACATCAAATGCCCGCTCCATCTCTAAAAGATACGTCTTTGGCCTGTTGTTGTACAATTCTAGAGTCAGGTGGAACATTGTAAGTGACCCAAATATTTCCGCCAATCACAGAATGTGCTCCAATCGTTATCCGCCCAAGTATTGTCGCATTTGAATAAATGGTGACATGGTCTTCAATAATCGGGTGACGTGGCAAATCAATTGGTTTACCTTCATTATCCAACGTAAAACTCTTGGCTCCCAAAGTCACACCTTGATACAAGCAAACGTGGTTGCCTATAATAGCAGTCTGCCCGATAACGACACCTGTGCCATGATCGATACTGAAATATTCTCCGATCCGAGCTCCCGGATGAATATCAATTCCAGTCTCCGAATGAGCCATTTCAGAAATAATACGGGGTAAAATAGGAATCCCCAATACAAACAAAGAGTGTGCAATGCGGTGATGCAACATAGCTCTGATAGCAGGATAGCAGAGAATCACCTCGTTTGTATTTTGTGCCGCTGGATCGTTGTCAAAAACAGCTTTCACATCGGTCGCCAGCAAACGTTTAATGTCAGGAATCTTATTCATAAAACTGACTGCCAACTCCCTGCTTCTGATTTTCAGGTCACAATCATTCTCTGACGAAAAAGTCATTCCAAAATAAATTTGATCTGGAAGGACATTGTATATTTTATGAAAATTATCTCGTAGCTTATGCTCAGCCACGTCTTCTTCCACGTGTTCAAAATAACCATGAAAACATATATCTCGAACATAGTTTACAAATTCGACCAATTTTTCATGCGATGGAAAAGGAAAGTTGCACCTCGGAATATATCTGTTCTCAAGGCTATCCTCCGACGACTTGAGCAGTTCAACATTCTTATCGACAATATCCCTTATCCCTTTTAATGAATCCATATACTCGTTATTTAGGCATTACAAATAATACTAAACCTTTCAAGATCCAAAATTAAACATTTTTTCCCTTTTTCCGCAGTGCATTTGAACGCAAATTGCGCAATTTGCACAAATCAATACAGCACAAATAGATCGATAATACAAGGATTTCAGGAAAAACAGATAATCGCTTACGCGAGGGCCAGCCGAGCCAAATTAGGGGAATCAGCGTCCCTAGTTTCGTCCCCCGCATGGCGCGGGTAGAACGACAAAAAAGGACACCTGATCTCTCAAGTGTCCTTTCCCTCTTTCAAAACGGCGGCTACCTACTCTCCCACTGAATCGCAGTACCATCGGCACCATGGGGCTTAACTTCTCTGTTCGGAATGGGAAGAGGTGGAACCCCCACGCTATAACCACCTGGAATATCATGGACATGGTGAATACAAAACGCAAAAAGATTAGAGCGGCGGACTTCCGTTCCCG
>Ga0316613_10000142_pt1 | contig 89655 bp, 83 predicted proteins | sample OWC_soil_day10_C_2_FD_207647 | JGI IMG/M metagenome (GOLD analysis project Ga0316613, IMG submission 207647) | Wetland soil microbial communities from Old Woman Creek delta, Ohio, United States - OWC_soil_day10_CT_b | ecosystem: Environmental > Terrestrial > Soil > Wetlands | place: USA: Ohio...
TTCCTGAGCAGCTTGATCGACGGTCATTGGGTTCTCCTGATTGGTCCTGTATTTCAAATCGTTTCGCCAAAACTGTAAATATCCATGGCCAGCACGCCTTCGGTAATGCCGGCGAAGTGGCGCTGTACCGGCTTTCCGGTCGCTGCGCCCATGCTGCCAAAGAGCGGAAGCAGGTGTTCCTCGCTGGGGTGCGCTCGTTGGGCATGCGGTGCCTGCTGTCGGTAATCGAGCAAGGCTGAGAGATCACCGGCTTGCAATTTTTCATGCATCCAGCCCTGGAATTCGCGCACATAAGTCGGGACGGCGGATTCATCGTCGCCGGCATTCCAGATTACGTCCATCAGGTTGTGGGTGAGACTGCCCGAGCCGATGATCAGGATGCCTTCGTCGCGCAACGGAGCCAGCGTCTGGCCCAGGCGATAGTGGTGGGCCGGACCCAAGTGCGGTTGCAGCGAAAGCTGCACGACCGGGATATCCGCGGCCGGGTACATGTTGCGCAGTGGCACCCAGGCACCGTGGTCCAGCCCGTGATTGGGGTGGCGGGTTGTCGGCAGGCCTGCGGCATCCAGCAAGGTGCTCACCTGTTCTGCCAGCCACGGGGCGCCGAGCGCTGGATAGTGCAGGGTGTGAAGGTCGGGCGGAAATCCGCCGAAATCATGAATCGTTTCCGGCGCGCTGCTGGAGTTGACCATCGGTTGCCGCGTCAGCCAGTGGGCCGAGAGCATCAGGATAGCGCGCGGGCGTGGCAGGTCGGCCGCCAGTTGCTGCCACGCCACGCCGGTGCGGCCGGCATCGCGCGCCAGCATCGGCGATCCGTGCGAGACAAACAGGCTGGGCAGCGTTTTCATGATGTTGTCCTTTTTAAGTGTTTCCAAAGGTTGGTGATTTTTTGATGGACAGCGCACCATCGCCCAGCAGGGCTTGCGCCAGCGCCGCCACGATCAGGAAGACCGGATATTCCCAGCCGCCATTCGGGTTGCCGAAACTCCAGCCGTTGCCCAAGTGGACGGTGCTGGCTCCGATCAGGACCGGCAGCAGGGCTGCGGCAACAAGGCGCGGGTAAAGGCCGATGATCAGCGCGATCCCGCCGAGGACTTCTGCTGCCGTGACCGGGTAAGCCATCCAGCCGGGAAAGCCGACCTTGGCAAAGAAACCGGCGGTGCCGGGCAGGGTAAAGACCAGTAGTTTGGTCAAGCCGTGCGCCAGAAACATCGTACCCAGTGCAAGGCGCAGGGCGAGGGCGGCGTAGGGGGCGGTTTTGGTATCGATCATTTTGTTCTCCTGATGGAATGGGGCACGCATTGCCCCGTGCAATCTGGTTAGTGATGCGACCAAATGAAGTTTGAAGTTGCCGTCATTCCGGCGTACCCCAAGGGTATTTCCTTCGGGGCAAAGGCTGGAATCCAGTGCCATTGCAGGCTTTTGTCCTGGACCCCGGGCTCTGCATTCCCGTTGGTCACCTTCGCCGGGGTGACGACTTCAAACATCTTTAGATCGGATCATTAGTCGCGGTGAATCCAGGTAGGAGCGATTCCCGTACCCTGACCCAGGCCGTAACCCAGGGCGATATTCAGCATGCCCAAGGGTTCAAGATAGCGCGCATTGGCAAGGTTTCCGGCTTGGATCGTGGAAAAGCCGAGACTTTCGGCGAATTGCTGCACGCTCTGTTTGGCTGCTTCGTCGTCGCCGGCGATTAGCACCGGCACTTTGCCGGCGGCGCCGAAATCCGGACCTTCGCTAAAGATCTGCGCGAACACGGTGTTGAAAGCCTTGATAACTTTCGCGCTCGGCGCGAGTTTCTGGATTTCTTCGGCGGCCGAGGTGCTAAAGCCCAGCGTCAGGCCGGAAAAATCGGCTTTCAGCGGATTGCTGATATCGATCAGCACCTTGCCGGCCAGATTGCCCGCCGCGGCCAGCGCTTCTGCGGCAGCGGGGTAGGGCGTGGCCAGGATGATGATATCGGCGTTGCCGGTCGAATCAGAAATGGCACCTGCCTTGGCGCCGACCTTGGCGGCGGCTTCGCTGGCGCGTGCCGGGTTGTGTCCTGCCAAGGTGACGGCGTGGCCCGCCTTGACTGCGCGTGCTGCCAGACCCGAACCCATGTTGCCGTAACCGATGATAGTGATGTTCATGTTTGATCTCCTTGTTTGGGTTATTGCCTCGGGGTTGTGTCTGAGGCATGGCTGCAGTATGCGAGTTTCTTTTTTGGGGATAAATATGCAATTATGTGAATATCAATGCCGTAAATCGGGATAATTGCGATGGATAGAATCACTGCAATGCAGGTTTTCATGCGGGTGGCCGATGCCGGCAGTTTTGTGCGGGCGGCTGAACAGCTGGGGCTCTCGACCACGGCCACATCGCGCTTGGTGGCCGAACTGGAAGGGCATCTGGGCGCGCGCTTGCTCAATCGCACCACGCGCAGTTTGAGTCTCACCGATGCCGGGCGCGCTTACTTCGAACGTTGCGAAGCGATACTGGCCGATCTGGAAGAGGCCGAGGCGCAGGTTGGCCGGCAGGCGCTGAACCCGGCTGGTGTGCTGCGCATCTCGGCCCCGATTGCCTTTGGTGCCGAGCGGCTCGGTGAGCTGCTGTCGGGATTCCGGCAGCGTTACCCGCAACTGGTACTTGATGTCACGCTGGCTGATCGCATGGTCGATTTGGTGGAGGAGGGTATCGATCTGGCGCTGCGGATTGCCATTGATCTCGATCCTTCGCTAGTCGCGCGCCGCCTGACCACTGTGCGTATCGTGCTTTGCGCGGCGCCGGACTATCTGGCGCGGCACGGCAGGCCGCAAACGGTGCAGGATCTGGCTCGGCATGCCTGTCTGTCATATACCAATACCGCGCGCAGCGGCGAATGGTCTTTTGATGGCCCGGCCGGTCGCGAGCGCGTGGCGGTTACCGGCGGCTGGCGCGCCAACAGCGGCGATTTGCTGCGGGTGGCCGCGCTGGCGGGGGAGGGCATCATCCGCCAGCCTTCGTTCCTGGTTGGCGAGGATTTGCGCCAGGGCCGGTTGCTGCCCTTGTTGCCCGATTATCGCGTACCGGATTTTACGATGTATGCCGTCTACCCCAGCCGGCGCCATGTGCCGGCCAAGGTGCGGGCCTTTGTCGATTACATGACGGAGCAACTGGGCGATCCGCCGCCGTGGGATGCCTGGATGCAGGAGCGTGTTCGTGATTGAGTGCGAACAGGCGGCCGATCCTGTCTGGCTGGCCGCCTTTGATGGCAGTGCCTTGCCCAATCCGGGCCGGATTGGCTTGGGGGCCGTGTTGTGCGCCCCGGACGGGCGGCGTTTCGAGATCAGCGAGCCGGCACGGCAAAACGGCTGCAACAACGAGGCGGAGCTGCTTGCGCTTTGTACATTGCTGGAGTTGGCCAATGAATTGGGCGCCGAGCGGCTTTGCATCCGCAGCGATAGCGATGTGGCCGTGCGCTATGTCTTGGGGCAGGCCAGCACGCAGGTCGTGCAGCTGCTGCCCTTGATTGCGCGGGCGCAGCAGCTTGCCCGCGGCTTTGCCCGGTTTGAACTGCGCTGGGTGCCGCAGCACCGCAACCGGGAAGCCGATGCGCTGGCGCGCAAAGCGCTGGGCCTGCCGGCCCGGCCGAGCGAAGGCACACGCAAGCGGCGCAAGGGCTGAGTCGACGCGGCGTCAGTTGGTCTGAATGGCCTTCTGGATCAGCGGCAGCAGCGCTTGTGGCAGCTTGACTTGCCCGGAGGTGGCAAATGCGCGCCCCGACTCGGACATTTTCTTCCAGGTCTTGCGGATGATGCCCAGCCATTTTTCTTCGCTGTAATCGGGGTTATGGGCGGCAAAATCCACCATGTAATGCTCAAGGAAAACCAGCCCGGCCACGTCTTCCATCATCTGGGTTTCCGGGTTGATCTTGAGCCCGCGCTTGCCGATGATCTTCTTGACCCGCACGACCATCTCCGCATCGTAACCGGCTTCCAGCATGAGCTCTCCAGCGGTGTTGGCGTGCAGTTGGTAGAGCGTGGTGCGCCACTGCTGGTAGCCTTCGCGCGTCATCGGGTATTGCTGGCGCGGTATTTTCCAGCGCTCGATGTGCTGCGCGCGGCAGGCAATGCTCACCGCCTCGCTGGCATCCGGGGCGAAGCGCGCCAGCATCTCGCTCATGCGCTCGGCGTAGAGTAATTCCTTCGGCCATGCCTTGCCCTCGGCGTTTTCCGTGTTCGGGTCTTTGGCGTTGGCGGCATCGAACAAGGCAATGGCGCGGTTAAATTGTGGGCTGAACGTGTTCATGGAGCTCCCGAAAATAGGTTCTGGTGCCGGTGGACTTTCGTCGCCAAGCACGGCACCCGATGTCGCCATGATACCGGTCTTGGCAAGCACGATGGGGCGCAGACTTATCCCGCTAATCCAGTATGGACACGATTTCCCTCTCGGAATTCACTCCGGGCAATAGCGCCTATACAAACCATTGTTCAATTTTTTCCCGGCCCGGAACGCCGCCGGCATGAACAACCTTTGTATCAATGACCACTGCCGGTGTGCTCATCACGCCGTAGGCCATGATGGCCTGAATATCCTCGACTTTCTCCAGCGAGATTTCCACGCCAAGCTCTTTGGCAATACTCTCGACCAGTTGTACGGTATTCCTGCAGTTGGCACAGCCTGTTCCCAAAACTTTGACGTTTTTCATGGCGTTTCCTCAGATGGTTTGTAGAAATTTCCGCGCTTCTGCAGCAACGCGTTCAATATTTTCGGCGGATGCGGGCGATGAGCCCTTGGTTAGACCTATTTCTGCCAACTGCACACGGGCAAAGCCTGAAAAGCCTGCTTTCTTGAGAGTCATGCTTGCGCAGGCGGATGGGCAGCCATCGATAGCCAGAATAGCCCGTGCGGATTCGGTATTATCCAGAATCGCGGGAATTCCTCCACCGATACCGGCCAGACAATACATCTTTCCCACGCCTTCGCGGGTGAGTTGGCGTGCGCAGCGATCGGCGATTTCTCCGACATCGGCAGCGCCCGAGCAAGAAAAAATCAGTTTGGGTGCGGCATTGCAATTGCAGGATTGAGACACGGTTTTCTCCTTGATTAACAATGTTAAATTACTGCGTTGAATACATAACCCACGAGTACGATTCCGCAAGCCACCACGCTGGCGAAGGTGGCAATCAACGCGGGTTTGAGCACCTTTCGTAGAATGATCATCTCGGGCGCGGAAAGCGCAATCACCGCCATCATGAAGGCCAGCACGGTGCCCAGCGCCGCACCCTTGCCGATCAGCGCCTCGACAATCGGAATGATGCCTGCCGCATTGGTGTACATCGGCACGCCCAGAATCACGGCCACCGGCACCGACCACCACGCGTCGCGCCCCATGATCGAAGCCATGAAGTCTTCCGGCACATAGCCGTGAATGCCCGCGCCCAGCGCGATCCCGGCGATGACATACGGCCACACCTTGCCAACGATTTCCCTGACGTGCTGGGCGCCAGCTTCAAATCGTTGTACCCAGCCCATTTCTTCGCCGGGAATATGTGCAACTTCACCCTTGGCGATTTTTTGCACCCAGTCTTCGAGATGGCGCTCCATCCCCAGTTTGCCGATCACGAGTCCGGCCACAATGGCAACCAGCAGCCCCATGCCCAGGTACAGCCCGGCCACTTTCCAGCCGAACATGCCAAAGAGCAGCACCAGCGCAACCTCATTGACCATGGGCGCTGAAATCAGGAAAGAGAACGTCACGCCCAAAGGGACACCCGCCGAGAGAAAACCGATGAACAACGGTACTGCCGAGCAGGAGCAGAACGGCGTGACAATGCCCAAGCTGGCCGCCAGCATATTGCCCGCGCCCAGACGTTTACCTGAGAGCAATGCACGCGTGCGTTCCGGGGCGAAGAAGGTTTGTATGATCCCCATCGCAAACACGATGCCGGTCAGCAGTAACAGCACCTTGGGCGTATCAAAAAAGAAGAAATGCATGGCTTCGCCCAAATGCGTATTGCGGCTCAGCCCGAACAGGCCAATCAGCCACTGTGCGAAGTGATCCAGATTCAGGTAGGCGAGAACCCAGACCGGCACGGCCAGGCTGATCATGGTCAACCAGCGATGCACGGAAGATAAATTCTGGCGGATGGTTTGGTTGCTATTCATATTGAGTTCAGCTTTTCTGTGGGCGTTCATGCGGAAGACGCACAACGTTGCAAAAAGATGCAGGCTGAATCAATCCATGAGGCATTCACGCCTGATAGCTATGTAATTGGGGGAGATTCCGATGAACCATGCGATTGCCGAGATGGGCAAATCGAGCGCCCAAGCGGTGGGTTTACGCCAGCACAAATACCGGCGCAAAGCCGCCGCCCGGTGTGCGGAAGTTGGTGGTCTGCCCGGCATAGAGGCGCGCAGCAAAGAGCTGGATCTGGCCGTTGTAGACATAGGCGCGTACATCGAACTTAAGTTCGCTGGTATTGCGATCAACGGCAACCAGACGTTCGCCCGGTGGCGCAATGGTTTGGGCCACATAGTCGCCGGTAAGGATTTCCTGCCAGACTCGGCGGGTGAGCTTGTCACCCCGGTAAGCGGCACGACTGCCAAAACCGCTGGCGGGTTTGAAAAACAGACTTTTGCGTTGTGCCCACAAGGCATCGGCGCGTTCCGGAGTGACAATTTGCGTGTGGGGTACGCCGGCCAGCAAGGTTGCTTGCTGCGTTGAAGAAACACCGAGCGCGGTCAGCACCGCCTCGTCACTGAGCAAGGCCAGATGGCGTTTGTCGGCATACAGGGCATGCGCACGAGGATGCGGCGTCAAGACGACCGCACCCGCTTCATGGGCGGCGAGCAAGATGGTGTGTTCGGGGGCATCCAGATAGAAATCGGTGAGGCGGTTGTAGACCAGATCGACCACTTCGCCCCCCAGCCAAAGTTGCCCGGCCTCCCAGCGCAGCTCACGCGGATCGGCAATGACTGCACGAATGCCGGCACGCTCGAAAAAACGCTGGAACAACTGAAATTCCGGATACAGATACTGTTGTTGCGGGGCTTCATCCAGGATTGCGATGCAGCGCGGCATACCCTCGCCACGCTGTTGCTGCCATTCGGCCTGGAACATGCCCAGCAGATCATCATCCAGTGCAGCCAGATTCGTGGCCGGTGTTTGCAGTGCTTCTACTTCTGCACAGCACGCCGTCTGGGCACGCGCCAGGGCTGCGTTTAGCAGGAAACCCCCAGCGTTGGTGTTGATCTCGATGAGTTGCGGGCCGTTATCCCCAAGGTGGAAATCAAAGCCGAGAAAGACGCCACGCGGCCCGAAGTTCAGTCCGGAGATCGCCGGGGCCTGGGCCAGGACGCGTTCCTGCCAGGCCGGCAGCGCAACCACTTCTTCCACCGCTTCAACAATGGCAGTCATGCCATCGCGTTGCGCGGGGGTGATGAACACGGTAGTGGCCGAGAACAGGCTGGGACGCGTTTGCATAATATGCTCAGCCAGCCCTGCAAGCGCGGAATCCACTTCGAGCTGATGATGCAGATGCTGCACGTCAAGAAAGCTGCAAGCACAGCCCTGGTTCAGGCTTCCCGCGGAGATGCTTGTCGACAGACAAGGCTCGGCCCGGATGCGTTTTGTCTCAGCCATGGGGTTTGGGTATTTCCGGCAGTGCCGGGCGTGGAACGAAGCAACAGACCCGGCCAGCCTCATCAAAATGCACCTGGCAGCTTGTTGCCAACTGCACTTTAAGCCGCTTGCGAGCACGCTGCACCCGCGACTTGGCCGCCGGCAAGCTCAGTCCGAGCTTGCGGGCATATTCTTCCTGGCTCATGCCCTCCAGATCGCAGCAGGTGATGGCGTCGCGGTCAATCGGATTCAGTTCGGTCAGCACGCGGGGCAGGCAGGTAGCAAGACTATCAACGGCAGCGGGCCGTAGCGTTTCGGCAACCAGGTCTTCCGGCAGCGCCACCGTTTCGCGCTTGCGTCGCAGATAGTCGGCCAACGTGTTGCGGGTGACTTCAAACAGCCAGGCGCGGGCATTTTCGATGGCACAAAAACGTTCGCCCTGGCGTAGCGCCTTGATGAACACGTCCTGCAGCAAATCTTCTGTCGTGTGTTCGCTGTGCAACTGATGGATTAGCCAGCCGCGCAGTTCCCGCTCATGTCCATGCCAGGCCTGGAGTAGACAGTTGGGCGTTCCCTGCGACGTGCTCACTTGACCCGCTGTCCCTGCGCGTCAATCACCACTTCACCGTCTTCTTTTACAAACGGGGCTTGTTGTTGCAAGGGCAGGATATCGAGCACCACTTCCGAAGGCCGGCACAGGCGCGTACCGCGTTCCGTGACCACGAACGGCCGGTTGATCAGGATCGGATGCTGCAACATGAAATCGATCAACTGCGCGTCGGTCCATTTCGGGTCATCCAGCCCGAGTTCATCATACGGCGTGCCTTGCTTGCGCAATGCCTCGCGCACCGACAGGCCGCTAGCGGCGATCAGGGCGACCAGCTCATCGCGGCTGGGCGGGGTTTCCAGATACAGGATCACCTGCGGTTCGATGCCGGCATTGCGGATCATCGCCAGCGTGTTGCGCGAGGTGCCGCAGGCGGGGTTGTGATAGATGGTGACTTGATTCATTGATGTTTCCAATAATGGAAATGCCCACCGTCAGAGGCAGGCATTGTGTTGAAAGAAAAACGCAAAGAGTGATGGGCGATTAATCCACCTTGAACTCGCCCACCTTGCGCGCCGTTTCCTTGATGTTTTCCGGCGACAGCGCCTCGTCCCCGAGGCTCAGGAAATAGGCGGTGCGGTGCTGGATCTGGGCGAAGATTTTCTCGAAAGAAGCGCGTTTTTCTTCGTCGGTTTCGCCGTGCGGATCTTCGTAGCCCCAGTGCGCGGAGGTCGGGTGCCCCGGCCAAATCGGGCAGACTTCGTTCTTGGCATTGCCGCAGACCGTGATGATCAGATCCATCTGCGGCGCATCCGGGCCGCCGAATTCATCCCAGGACTTGGAGCGCAACGCGCCGGTGTCGTAGCCAATGGTATCGAGCATGGCAATCGCATGCGGATTGACGCGGCCCGAAGGCTTGCTGCCGGCGCTGAAACAGCGGAAGCGGCCCTTGCCCAGCACATTAAGCACGCCTTCGCTCATCACGCTGCGCGCGGAATTAGCGGTGCACAGGAATAATACATTGTACGGCTTGGTAGTCATCAAAATCTCCAGATCAGACTCAGTAGGGGGCAAGAAATCAGGCGGCACGGCGCTCGTACCAGGGCTTGCTGCTGTTGACCACTTTCACCACCAGCAACATGACCGGGACTTCAATCAGCACGCCCACCACGGTGGCCAGCGCCGCGCCGGATTCGAAGCCGAACAGGCTGATCGCTGCCGCCACGGCCAGCTCGAAGAAATTGGAGGCGCCGATCAATGCCGAGGGGCAGGCGATGTTGTGTTTCTCGCCCACGGCACGATTGAGCCAATAAGCCAGCGCCGAATTGAAAAACACCTGGATCAGTATCGGCACGGCCAGCAAGGCGATGATCAGCGGCTGCCTGAGGATTGCTTCACCCTGGAACGCGAACAACAAGACCAGCGTGGCCAGCAGCGCGGTAATTGACCACGGACCGATTTTCGCCATGGCCGCATCGAATGCCGCCGGACCTTTTGCCAGCAACGATTTGCGCCAGAGTTGGGCCAGCAGCACCGGAATCACGATATACAACACCACCGAGGTCAGCAGCGTGGCCCACGGCACGGTGATCGCCGAGATGCCGAGCAAGAAGGCCACCAGCGGCGCAAAAACGATCACCATGATGCTGTCGTTCAGCGCCACTTGCGACAGCGTGAACAGCGGGTCGCCTTGGGTCAACCGGCTCCAGACAAACACCATCGCGGTGCAGGGCGCGGCGGCCAGCAGGATCAGGCCTGCGATGTAGCTGTCGATCTGCTCGGGGGGCAATAGCGACGCGAACAGCGTGCGGATGAACAACCAGCCCAGAAATGCCATCGAAAACGGCTTCACCAGCCAGTTCACGAACAGCGTCACGCCGATGCCGCGCACATGCTGGCGTACTTCGTGCAGCGCGCCGAAATCCACCTTCACCAGCATCGGAATAATCATTACCCAGATCAAGAGGCCCACCGGCAGGTTGACCTTGGCCACTTCCATGCGGCCAATCATCTGGAATACACCGGGCAACAACTGGCCCAGCGCGATGCCGGCCACGATGCACAGGAAGACCCAGACGGTCAGGTAGCGCTCGAACAAGCTCAACGGCGAGCCGGCGGATTGTTTGATGGCAACTTTGCATTGCACGGACATCGGGTAATACTCCTTCAGGGTCGTGAGGGCGTAATGTTACTAGCCAGTTGCAGCAGGCGATCCACCCCCACCGGCTCTTCCTGCTGCACCGGCACCACGGCATAACGCCGGGCATGCCGAGTTTTCACGGTATTGATTTCTGCCAGTTCGTTCTGTGCGCGCTGGCGCAGCAAGGCAGAATGCGGCCGGGCGGCGGCCACGCTGTTGTTGATGATCCAGGCCCAAGGCTCGATGCCGGCGCGGCGCAGGTCGGCCTGCAGGCCGGCGGCTTCGAGCACCGGCGTGGTTTCGGCCAATGTCACGAGCAGCACCTTGGTCTGCTTTTCATCCTGCAGTTGCATCATCGGCGTGGTGAAATGCAGCCCCTTGTCGACCATCTGGCGCGAGACTTCGCGGTGATAGGCGCCGGTGGCATCCAGCAGCAATAGCGTGTGCCCGGTGGGCGCGGTATCCATCACCACGAACTTTTTTCCGGCCTCGCGGATGATGCGCGAGAACGCCTGGAACACGGCGATTTCTTCGGTGCAGGGCGAGCGCAGGTCTTCTTCCAGCAAGGCACGTCCCTGCGCATCGAGCGCGGCACCTTTGGTATCGAGCACATGCCGGCGGTAGCGCTCGGTCTCTTCCTGCGGATCGATGCGGCTGACGCTGAGATTGGCCTGCGAGCCCTCCAGCGTTTCGGCCAGATGCCCTGCCGGATCGGAGGTGCTGAGATTGACCGGCAAGCCGCGCCGCGCCAGTTCGACCGCGATGGCCGCTGCCAGCGTGGTCTTGCCCACGCCGCCCTTGCCCATCAGCATAACCAGACCATGGCCGTCGGCCGCAATACCGTCGACCAGTGCCGAGAGACCGGGCGCATCGAGGCTGATCGGCTGTTCATCCTGGGCAACGAATTGCGACGTTGTATCGGCGAACAACTGACGCAAGGCATCCAGCCCCACCAGATTGAAGGGTTTGAGTGCGATCCGGTCGCAGGGCAGGGCGGCAAGCACACCGGGAATCGCGGCCAGTGCAGCTTGCTCGCGCGTGCAGATCGCCGCTGCCAGTGCATCCTTCGCCGCTTCGCTGCTGGGCAAGATGCCGTTGATGACGAGATACTGCCGAGAGAGGCCGATTTCCGCGAGTTCAACGTGCGTGCGGGCGGCTTCGCGCAGGGTGGCCAACTGGGCGCGCGCGACCAGAATCAGCCGCGTGCGTTGCGGGTCGGCCAGGGCTTCCACCGCCATCCGGTACTGGCTGCGCTGCTTTTCCAGCCCGACCAGCGGGCCTAGGCACGAGGCATCGCCCTTGCCTTCGTCCAGAAAGCCGCTCCACGCGCCCGGCAGTTGCAGCAAGCGGATCGTGTGGCCGGTCGGCGCGGTATCGAAAATGATGTGGTCGTACTCGGTGGTCAGCGCTGATTCGGTTAGCAAGGCGGTGAATTCATCGAACGCGGCGATCTCGGTGGTGCAGGCGCCGGAGAGCTGTTCCTCGATGCTTTTCACCACAGCATCCGGCAACGCGCCGCGCACCGGGCCGACGATGCGGTCGCGGTAAGCCTGCGCTGCTGCCTGCGGATCGATTTCCAGCGCGGCCAGATTCGGCACATCCGCAATAGCTGTGATTTGATTCCCGATGTTGATGCCAAAAACCTGGCCCACGTTCGAGGCCGGATCGGTACTGACCAGCAGCACGCGCTTTCCGGTTTCTGCCAGCCGTATCGCTGTTGCGCAGGCAATCGAGGTCTTGCCCACACCGCCCTTGCCGGTAAAAAACAGGAAACGCGGCGCTTGTTCGAGGAATTTCATGATCGGATTCCCGGACTCAGCAGCACTTGCTGCCGGAACAGCAGCCGCTTGTTTGCGCTTCTTCCACCGAGAGCATCACCAACCCGGCCCAGCGGCCCAGTTCCGCGCGGCTAGGATAGCGGCCAGCCAGGGCGATTTCGCCATCGACCAGCGTCAGCGGCAGCGCTTCCTGTCCGGCGCGTTCCAGAAAACCCTTGACCGTGGCGTTGAGTACAAACGCCATGGGTTGCTGGGCCAGATTGAAGCGCTCGATCTGCGCGCCGCCTTGCTTGGCCCATTCCACATCGGCCGAGAAACGCACCAGGGTTTGGTCGACATCGACACCACATACGCCGGTGCTGCAGCACAGGGCCGGGTCATAAATTTGGATGGTTTTCATTTTGACTCTCCATCAATTATTGAAACGTTATCGGCAAAAAAAAAGCGTGCTGGCCCATGCCATTACGCTTGATCATGAACGATTGAAATCGGCGGCAACACGCTCTCGCAACAGGAAGACGCACCGCGCAGATCGGCACATTGCTCCGGGTGCCCAGCGCAGCATTCATCGGTCAGATAGGCGATCAGATCCAGCATCAGCGGGATGTTGGCGCGGTAACGCTGAAAACGCCCTTCCTGTTCCACCGTCACGAGGTGCGCCTGGGTCAGCGCCTTCAGGTGAAACGAGAGATTGGTCGGCGGCACTTCGAGCGTGCTGGCGATTTCGCCTGCCACCATGCCGTCCAGCCCTTGCTTGACCAGAAGCCGGAACACATCGAGGCGCACGCCGGACGAGAGGGATTCAAAGATTTGGGTCGCTGATTGTTTTTCCATGAGGCAATAATACAACTATTGTTGAAATATTAAAATATTTAAAAATAAACCTCCATCACTGCCTAAAATGAATCAAGAAGTTTCTCTCTTGCGAGGAAGCGCATCATGGATGTTCTGTTTTCCTGGGTGCTGCCGGTGTTTTACGGCGGCGTGGGCAATCTGGCGGCTTATCTGGCCGCGCATGTGCTGCTCTGCCTGTTGCCAGCCTTTTTCATCGCCGGGGCAATGTCCGCGCTGATTCCCAAGGAAACTATCACCCGTTTCCTGGGGCGCACCTCCCGTAAAATGGTTTCCTATCCGGCGGCCGCTGCAGCCGGATCGCTGCTGGCTGTGTGTTCCTGCACCATCGTGCCGCTGTTTGCCGGCATCTACAAAAAAGGCGCAGGGCTGGGGCCGGCCATCACTTTTCTGTTTTTTGCACCGGCAGCCAACATTCTGGCGCTGGTGTATACCGGCGGAGTGATCGGCGTTGATCTGGCCATTGCCCGCTTCCTGCTTTCGCTTACGTTCGGCATCAGCATCGGTCTGATCATGGCACTGGTATTTCGCAGCGATGACATCACGCATGACAAAGCCACTGATGCATTTGCCGCCCAAAGCGATACACGCATGCAGCGCACTTCGCTCGTTTTTCTGCTGGTCTGGGTTGTACTGCTGTTGGCCGGTACGTTGAAACTCGGTTTTCTGACTGGCACCTGGATGCAGCTTGAATTACCGATTTCCGGCGCGCAATCGTGGCAGCAGACGCTGGATCAGCTTGTTCCCTACGATGCCAGCAAAGGAGAAGAGGGCGTTTCCATTCAGGGTTCCATACTGATTGCACTGCTTATCGCAATTGGTATTACGGCCTGGCGCGGGCTGGAAAACATCCAGGATGGCGTTACGGCCTGGACTAAAACCAGCCTCGCGCTGATTTGGTTTACTTTGCTGTTTGCGGCGATTTCGATTCGGCCCACGGCGAATGGTTTGCAAATCGGGCTAACCGGCAAGCTGTTTGGCATTGCTCTGGCGCTTGCCATCCTGCATTACATTGTTTGGCACAGGCTGAATGCAGACGAATTGCGCGACTGGCTCTGGGAGTCATGGCATTTCGTTAAGCAGATTTTCCCTCTGCTGGTTATCGGCGTTTTTGTCGTTGGCATGATCCGCGTGATCATCCGTCCGGAATGGATTGAAGCGGTGGCCGGGACCAACTCGCCAATCGGCAATCTCGCCGGCGTGGCCTTTGGCGTGTTCATGTATTTCCCGACGCTGGTTGAAGTGCCGATTGCCAAGATGTTCCTCGACTTGGGCATGCATCGCGGGCCGTTGCTGGCCTATTTGATGTCCGATCCGGAACTCTCGCTGCAGAGCATGCTTATCCTCTCGGCCATCATCGGCAAAGCCAAGACCGGCGTTTATGTCGCCCTCGTCGCCCTGTTCAGCGCCACGGCCGGCATGACCTATGGCGCCTGGGTCAACGGCACCTCGCTGTTCGTCATTGCTTTCTGGCTGGCCATTTTCATCGCCACGCTGGCCACGCTGCTTGCCCTGGCCAACCGGTATTCCATTTCTCTCAAAGGAGTCTGATCATGCTTACCATCAAGGTACTTGGCCCTGGCTGCGCCAATTGCAAGAAGCTGGAGGAGGTGGCGCGTGCCGCTGCGGCATCGCTTGGCGTGGAAGCAAACATCATCAAGGTTACCGATATGCAGGCCATTCTGGCCTATGACATCCTGAAAACGCCGGGCCTGGTGATCAACGAGAAACTGGTTTCTTCCGGGCGGATTCCTGCGCCGGAGGCTGTGGCGGAATGGATCAGGCAAGCCAGTTAACCATCTCTGGCATTCCCCTGGGTAGAGAGATTGATATGAAACCATTACCGATAGTCTGGCAGCGGCTGGTGAGCGCAAGCGGCACCACCTGCCCGCGCTGCAACGATACCGGACAGGAAATACAGCAAGCCCTCGACCGGCTTAAGGTGGCCTTGGAGCCATTGGGGATCGAGCCGAAGCTTGAAACGCGTGAGATAAGCGAAGAAGCCTTCAAGGCGCATCCTGCTGAATCCAACCGGATCTGGATTGCCGGAAAACCGATGGAGGACTGGCTGGCGGGCAGCGTGGGCAGCAGCCGGTGTTGTTCGGTCTGCGGAGATTCCGAGTGCCGCACGGTGGAGGTCGAAGGAAAGATGTTCGAGACGATTCCAGAAAGCCTGGTGGTCCGCGCCGCGCTGATCGCGGCTTCGCAGATGCTGGATCCAGCATCCGGATAACAGTCATTTTTTTGACCCACATTGGGGCATCCTCTATTGTGTGGCGCTTCGGATGATGGATGAATCAAAGTGGACGATCTGCTTTACTGGCTGGGCCTGGCTGCGGTGGCAGTCACGGCGCTGACCGGCGTGCTCGATGCCGGCCGCAAGAACATGGATCTGGTCGGCGTGATCATGGTGGGCACCGCCACCGCGCTGGGCGGCGGGACCGTGCGCGATATCCTGCTCGATCGCCCGGTCTTCTGGCTGGGCGATCAAGGGTATCTGGTCGCGGCGATGCTGACCACGGTGCTGAGTTTTTTTCTGGTGCGCGGCTGGCGCCTGCCGCCGCGCTTGTTCCTGGTGCCCGATGCGTTGGGGCTGGCGCTGTTTACGATTGTCGGCACCCAGGTCGGGTTGCAGTGGCATGCGCCGTGGCTGGCGGCCAGCTTGCTGGGCGTGATCACCGGCGTGGTCGGCGGCGTGCTGCGCGATGTGCTTTGCAATGATGTTCCGTCGGTGTTCGTGCATGGCGAGTTGTATGCCTCGGCGGCCTGGCTGGGCGCAGTGACGCTGATTACCTTGCAGGCCATGGGCGTTTCATCGGTCGTGGCGGCCTGGTGCGGAATGACCTTGATTGCCGTGCTTCGTTTGCTGGCCATCGCCTACCGGATCACGCTACCGGTTTTTCGGGGCGGGACCAAGGCCTGAATATGGGTCTCCGGCACCCATCCCGTCACCACAAGGGCAGGGTATGGGAGTCAACCGGAAGCGTTTCCTTCTCGGCAAAGCGGATGCCCACGCCCAAGAGGCGCACCGGTTTTTTGCCGCGTGGCCAGGCCTTGCTCAGCAACTCGGCGAACAGTTCGATTTCCGGCTCGCGGCTGCTGCATTCCATCGTGGTCTGCGTGAAGTCGTGGTACTTGATCTTCACGAACGCCTTGTTGGGTGGCGTGCCACGGCTTGAGCGCTGCAGGCGCTGGTGAAAATCCGCATACAGCGCCGGCACCTGCGCGAGGCAGGTTTCCAGATCGGGCAAATCTCGGGCATACGTGTGTTCGACCGACAGCGATTTGCGCTGCTCGCGCTGTTTTACTTCGCGTTCATCCCTGCCCCGGCTTTGCGCATAAAGCGATGCGCCCAGATTGCCGAATTCCAGCGTCAATTGCTGCAGCGTCAGGCGTTGCACGTCGGCGCAGGTGTGCAGGCCGTGGCGGGCCAGACGTTCTGCGGTGACTTTACCGATTCCCCAGAGCTTGCCGATCGGCAGGCCAGGCATGAAATCCGCCACGTCTTCCGGCCTGATCACGAACTGGCCGTTGGGCTTGTTCCAGTCGCTGGCGATTTTGGCCAGCAGCTTGTTCGGTGCAATCCCGGCGCTGGCGGTAATGCCGACTTCCTGCTCGATCCGCTGCCTGATTTCCTGCGCCATCAGCGTGGCGCTGCCGTGGCAGTGCGGCAGACCCGTCACGTCCAGGTAGGCTTCGTCCAGCGACAGGGGTTCAATCCGCTCGGTGTAGGAGAGAAAAATCTGCTGCACACGGCGCGAGGCATCGCGGTAACGCTCGAAGGAATGCGGCAACAGCACCAGCGACGGGCACTGGCGCAGCGCCCATTTGGTCGGCATGGCCGAATGGATACCGAAGCGCCGGGCGACATAGTTGCAGGTGGAGATCACTCCGCGCTGCTCGGCCGAGCCGCCGATGGCCAGCGGCACATTGCGCAGGGCCGGGTTGTCGCGCATCTCGACCGCGGCATAGAAACAATCGCAGTCGACATGAATGATTTTGCGTACAGGCATCGCCGTGGAACGAATCGACAAAAACAGTTTATTGTACGATCGTTCTATATGGATGGGTAGTACGCCTGTCGTGATGAGGCAGAGCAGGGGCGGGACTTTGCGCCCCGCCCCGGTTAACCGCCCTGTACCCGTTCTATTCCCGCTTTTTATTCGGCACCAGGCACTTCCTCTGTCTTGCGCGTGCGGCGGCTGCGGGTGGAGGGCTTTCGTGCTTTGGGGGCGCTGACTCCTTCAGTCGGCGCTTGCGTTGGCAATTCGGCGGCCGCTGGCGCTGGCGTGGGCGTATTGGGCAAAGACTCTTCCGCTTTCTTTTCCGCCGGTTTGCGGCTGCCTCGCCCCTTGCGGCGGGGTTCCGGCTGCGAGGAGGTCTCCTGGCTTGGCATCGCTTGTTCTGCCGGTGCGGGCGTGGGCGCAGTGGCCATGGCTTCTTCAGCTTTCCTCTCTGCGGGCTTGCGATGGGTTCGTCCCTTGCGGCGGGTTTCGGGCTTGGTGCCGGTTTCCTTGCTGGCCGCCGCAGCCATGGGTTCGGCGGCCGATGCCTCGACCAAGGTTTCGCTGCGCACCGTTTCGCCACTGCTGCGATAAACGTAAGCGCCCGATTTCTCGTCCCGGCCAAACTCGAGCAGGCCGCGTGCTTGCGCTTCTTCCAGCAAATTACCAAAGGCGCGGAAGCCGTAATAGGACTCGCTGAAATCCGGCTTGCGGCGTTTCATCGCTTCTTTCAGCACCGAGGCCCAGATCTTGCCGCTGTCGCCGCGCTCGGACAGCAGGGCATCGAAGGTTTCCACCGCCATTTCAATGGCTTGGCTTTTGCGTGCATCCAGTTCTTCCTTGCGGCGCTTTTCTTCATCGGGCGAGCGTTTGGTCGCAGGAGTCGTGCCTCGTTTATCGCGCCTGGCGGCGGTGCGCTGGCTCTCGCGCACCAGATCGTCGTAAAAAATGAATTCGTCGCAATTGGCGATCAACAGGTCGGAGGTCGATTGCTTGACGCCAACGCCGATCACCTGCTTTGCGTTTTCGCGCAGCTTGGAAACCAGCGGGGAAAAATCGGAATCGCCGCTGATGATGACAAAGGTATTCACGTGCGATTTGGTGTAGCAAAGATCGAGGGCGTCGACGACCAGGCGAATGTCGGCCGAATTCTTGCCGGACTGGCGCACATGCGGTATCTCGATCAACTCGAAGTTGGCCTCGTGCATGGTTGCCTTGAAGCCTTTGTAGCGATCCCAGTCGCAGTAGGCTTTCTTGACCACGATACTGCCTTTCAGCAGCAGGCGTTCAAGCACCGGCTTGATGTCGAACTGTTCGTATTTCGCATCGCGCACCCCGAGTGCCACGTTTTCGAAATCACAAAAAACCGCCATGCTGACGTTTTCCGGGAGTGAGGCCATAGTGATTCTCCAATCAGAGAGGCATTGCCGCGTGGCGCGTTGCGGGACAAGCCAAGAAGCGGATAAAAGTTGTGCCGACGGTATATCAGTTATTGGTTTTCTTCGCCCATCAATTGCGGAGCAACGTTTTTCCAGTTTTGAACGAAGGCAGTAAAAACCGCTGCCGGCATGGGTTTGGCAACATAGTAACCTTGAATGGCATCGCAGCTTCGGCTCATCAAATAACTCATCTGCGCTTCGGTTTCGACGCCTTCCGCCACCACTTTCAGGCGCATGCGATGCGCGAGGTCGATGATCGAAACGCAGATCATCGCGGCCTCTTCCTTGGTGGCAATATCGTGCACGAAGGATTGGTCGATCTTGAGGGTATCGATGGGGAAACGGCTCAGGTAGGCAAAACTGGAATAACCCGTGCCGAAGTCATCCAGAGACAGTTTGACGCCGGAGTGCTTCAGCGCATTGAGCATTGAGACGGTCTGTTCGGGGTTTTCCATCAGCATGCTCTCGGTGACCTCCAGTTCCAGCATGCCAGGTGCTATCCGGTGGCGCTCCAGAGACTGCGTCACCAGTGCAGGCAGATCCCCGGAATGAAATTGTCGCCCGGAGACATTGACCGAGAGCTGCAACCCGCGCAAACCGGTGTCTTGCCATGTCTTCAATTGCCGGCAGGCTTCGCCGATAACCCAGTTGCCGATCGGTACGATCAGCCCGGTTTTTTCTGCCAGCGGGATGAAATGGGCCGGCGATTCAAGCCGTCCGCCATCGCGCGGCCAGCGGATCAACGCTTCGGCACCCGTGATCAGGCCGGTGTGCAAATCAACCTTGGGCTGGTAATACAGCACGAATTCATTGCGTTCCATTGCGCGCCGCAACGAGGCTTCCAGTTCCAGCTGCGCCATGGCTTTCTTGTTCATGTCGGCGGTGTAAAAACAAAAGCAGTTCCTGCCCTGCTGTTTGGCCTGGTTCATGGCCGTATCGGCATCGCGCAGCAGATTGGCCGCCGATGTTCCATCTTCGGGAAAGATGCTGATGCCGATGCTGGCGCCGATAAAGGCTTCGTTGTTGTTGCCAAGCTGGAACGGTTCGGCCAGCACCGTCAGAATATCCCGCGCCACAATGGCGGCTTCTTCGGGACTGCCAATGGGTTCGAGCAGCAACAGGAATTCATCGCCGCCAAAGCGCCCGAGCACGTCTTCGTCGCGTATGCGTGCGCGCAGCCTGCCCGCCACATCGATCAGCAGTTGATCGCCGATCACATGCCCTAGACTGTCGTTGACCGTCTTGAAGTAATCCAGATCGACGAACAACACTGCAGCCCGCTGGCCATTGCGCTCTGCCCGGCCCAGGGCATGCTCGAGCTGGGATTGGAGTAGCAAGCGATTGGGCAATTCCGTCAGTGGATCATAGTGGGCGAGGTGGGCCAGTTGTTCCTCGCTGCGCTTGATCTGGCTGATATCGCTGAAAACCCCGACATAATGGGTGGGGTGACTGTCCTTGTCGCGGACAGTGGAAATGCTTAACCAAGCGGGATAAACCTCACCGATTTTGCGCCGGTTCCAGATTTCTCCTTGCCATTGCCCGGTATTGATTAAAGTGGTCCACATGGCCTGAAAAAACTCGGGTCCGTGCCGTCCCGAGTTTTGCAGATTGGGTTTCTGGCCGAGCGATTCGGCTTCGCTGTAGCCGGAAATGTCGGTAAAGGCCTTGTTGATGGCCAGGATGTACCCATCCAGATCAACAATCATGACGCCTTCCCGGGTGCTTTCGAATACGGTGGCGGCCTGGCGCAACTGCTCTTCGGCTTGGTGGCGTTCTGTCACATCTACGACGACCCCGACATAACGAGTCGGCCTGCCTGACGGGGTAATAACGGGAAAACCGCGATTGACCACCCAGCGGGTCGAACCATCCGGACGCACTACCCGAAACTCATGCGTGAATGGCTGACCGGTTGCATAGGCGGACTGGAGATCCTGGGTAATGCGATGCCGATCGTCCTGATGCACATTGTTCAGAAATGATGCGGGCTCTTCATAGAGCGAGGCGCAGGTTTGTTGCCAGACGGTCTCATAGGCCGGGCTGACATAGGTAATCTGGCCTTGCGCCGCGTCGGCCAACCAGATGGTTTCGGCCAGCGTTGCCGCAATGAGCTGAAAGCGCTCTTCGCTTTCGTGCAGGCTGCGTTCGGCTTCCTGCCGGGCACGGCGCTGGGCGCTGTCTCGCAGGCTGCGTTCAAGGGCAGGGCAGAGCCTGGCCAGGTTGTCTTTCAGCACGAAATCCCAGATGCCATCCTTGAACAGTTCGGCTGCGTTTTCTTCGCCGATGGAACCGGAGATTAGGATGACAGGGCAGTCGGGAAGACGGCGGGTCAACAGGGACAAGGTGTTGCGAAACGCCAGACCTGGCACGTTGTAATCCGCCAGGACCGCATCCCATGATCCCTGTTCCACCGCCGCAGTCAAATCCTCGAGCGTTTCGGCCAGGACCACGTTCGCTTCGATTCCCTGACTGCGCAGATGGCGGACCACCAGCAGGTAGTCGGCCGGATCGTCTTCGATATGGAGAAGATTGATCATGTTTATCCCTGTGGCGGCTCGTTGGTTGCCAGCCAGTACACCCCGAGGCGGGCCACGGTTTCGACAAACTCCGAGAAATCGAGTGGTTTTCTCACAAAACTGTTGGCGCCACTTTCGTAACTTTTCAGGCGGTCGCGCTCCTCGTCCGACGATGTGAGAATGACGATTGGCAGAAAGCGGGTATGGGGATTGGCGCGCAGTCGCGCCAGGACTTCCAGTCCGGACAACCGCGGCAAGCCGATATCAAGCAGTACGACCGCCGGAAGTTCCTGGCTGGCTCGCCCGGTAAATTCGCCTTCGCCAAACAGGTAGTCGAGGGCCTGCTGTCCATCGCGGACCACGTCAATTTCATTGGCCAGATTGCTTCTTTTCAGCGCGCGCAGAATCAGCAATTCGTCCTGCTGATTGTCTTCAACCAACAGAATGGTTTTGTTGCCCATTGCGTTCCCCTATCGATGCCTGTGTTTGTGGCAGGTAAAAGCAGATTGTTGCGCCTTCTCCGGGTACGGCGCTGGCGCGAAGCTCTCCGCCGTGGCGCAGGATGATGCGCCGCGCGGTGGCCAAACCGATGCCGATTCCGGGGAACTCATCCTGGCGGTGCAGGCGCTGGAAGGGCTGATAGAGCCTTTCGGCATGGGCCATGTCAAAACCGGCGCCGTTGTCGGCAACACAGATTCCCGGCTGGCCGTCGATGACCCCGGCGGTAACGCGAATGGTCGCGTCCGGCTTGCCGCGCGTGAATTTCCAGGCATTGTCGACAAGATGGGTCATGACTACTCCAAGCATAGCCGCATCGCCAGAAATGGTGAGATCAGGCTCAACCTGCCGGATTACCGATCTATCAGGCTCCCTGCGCGTCAATTCATCCAACCGTTGTTTTGCCAGCATCGAGATATCGACTTTTTCACGATGCAGCTCGCCGCGCGTACAGCGCAACAGGGCGAGAATGCCGTCAATCAGGGTGCCCATGTTGCTGCTGGCCAGAACGATCTGATCGAGATGGTTCTCAGCTTGCGTATCGAACTTGCTGGCATGTTCTTCGTCCAGCAATTGGGCAAATCCGCTGATGGCACGCAGCGGGGCGCGCAGGTTATGCGCCAGCGCGTAGGCAATGTCTTCCAGTTCGAGATTGGCCGCGCGCAACTCGGCCGTGCGTTCGGCTACCCGTCTTTCGAGATCGGCGTTGAGCTGGCGAATCTCGTCTTCGGCCCGCTTGCGGTCGGATATCTCGCGCGAGATGCCGAACAGGCCGACGGCCTGGCCTGCGGTATCGAATACGGGCCCCTTGGTGACGAGAAATACCAGGTCTTTGCCATCGAGCGTCTTGAGCTGTTCCTCGTGTGTTTGTGTCCGGCCAGTCGCCATGATGGCGCTATCGAGCGCCATCAGCTCGCGGGCCGATTTCTCCGGAAACAGGGCGCGGTCGTCCTTGCCGATGATTTCATCCTGGGATTTGCCGATAAAGCCGGCGGCGGCTGCGTTGGCCAGCAGGTAGCGCCCTTGGGCATCCTTGACGAATACGGCATCGGGCGTGCCGGAAATCACCGTATCCAGCAGGCGGCGATTGATCTCGATCTTGGCAATGGATCGCCGGGAGACTTCACTGAGCAAGCTGACGGCGATGCCGTTGACGATCAGGAAACCCCATTGCAGCAAATCATGGCTGGCCACCGCGCTGAAGTTGCCTGTCTGCGATACGGCCATGAACGCCACGCCCAATGCCGCGACGAGGGTCGATACCAGACCGGGCCCGAGCCCACCGAGCAAGGCACTGAGGATGACGGGGAGCATGAACAGGATCAGCAATGGCCGATCGGCATAGGCAATCGGCAGGTTCTTGTGCAGCAACAGCATGGCCAGCGTAACGACCACGGCAAATGAATAGGTCAGCCACAGCGGCAGTCTTTCCGGCAAGCTGCCAGCGGTCAGGGTTTCAATAAGCTGCTGGTTCCCACTGCCCTCGGCCGGCGGGACGATGCGCATGGCCAGATAGAACAAGGTGGCCGTGGCGATGACGAAGAAGACGCCCTTGGCGGTTGATAGCCAGACGATCGAATCAATGTCGGCAAACAGGGAAAGCAGCTGATCGGACAGGAAGATCCAGGCCAGCGCGAGGATCACATAACTCCCCGTGGCATACAGGATGAAGCGGCTGCGAACGGATGGTTTGATCATGCAATCTCGCTTTCGCCTGTCAAGGTAAAGCAGAAGGTGGCGCCCTTGCCCAATTCGGCATGGGCGCAAATTTTTCCGCCATGCCGGCGCACGATACGCTGTACCGTGGCCAGTCCGATCCCGATCCCGGGGAATTCGTCCTGGCGATGCAGTCGTTTGAAGGGCTGGAAGAGCTGGTTGGCATGGCTCATGTCGAAACCTGCGCCGTTGTCGGCCACGCAGATGCCCCGCAGGCCATCAACTTCGCCCGCATAGACCCGGATCGCCGGTGTTGCCGCTTTGCCGGTGTACTTCCAGGCATTGCTCAGCAGATTGCGCATCAGTACCTCGATCATGCGCGGATCCCCGTCGGCGGTCAGCCCCGGTTCAACCTCGATTGATACCCTGCGGTCCGGCTCGGTTTGCCCAAGCTCGGCAAGCGCATCGAGAGACAAGGCCGAAAGATCGATTCTCTCTAGGCGCAGTTCTCCGCGCGTACTGCGGGAAAGGGCCAGGATGGCCTCGATCAACTTGCCCATCTTGCGGCTGGCGATATTGATCTGATCGAGATAGGTTGCCGCGTCGCCTTCAAGCTTGTCGGCGAAATCTTCGGATAGCGCCTGCGAGAAACCGGTCATGGCGCGCAGCGGGGCGCGCAGGTCATGCGAGACGGCGTAGGCGAAAGCATCCAGTTCCTGGTTAGCGGCGGTTAATTCAGCCGTGCGTTCAACAACGCGCCGTTCGAGATTGGCGTTGAGCTGGAGGATTTCCTGTTGGGCAGCCACATGCTCGGTGATGTCTTCGGAAAAAATCACGATACCGCCGATGCCGCCATCAATGGCATGCCAGGGCCGTATTTCCCAGCGCAGCCATTGTTTCGTGCCGTCGGCCCGTTCGAAACAATCTTCATCGGTGCGAACGATTTCGCCCGCCAGGCCGCGCCGATGTATCTCTTTCCAGATATCGGGAATATCCGGAAATACGGCGTAATGCGACTGGCCGATGAGATCGCGGTCGCCAAGGGAATAATCATCGAGCCAGCGGCGGCTGACGGCAAGATAGCGCATCTCGCGGTCGAACATGGCGAGTGCCGCCGGCGCATGGTCGATAAGCAGCTGTAGCCGTTCCTGACTTTCACGCAGCGCCGATTCGGCAGCCTTGCGGCGCTGGATGTCCTCGACAACCGAAATGAAATATTCGGGGCTGCCATCGGTATGCCGCACCAGTGCCACGGTCAAATTAATCCAGACGAGCTGGTTATCCTTGCGAAGATAGCGTTTTTCCTTCGAATAGGTTTCAATTTCGCCGGCCAGGACTTGTTTTGCCAGCATCAAGTCACTTTCGAGATCGTCCGGGTGGGTAATATCCTGAAAAGTCTTGTTTAACAGTTCATCGTGACTGTAGCCCACGATCTCGCAAAGTTTCTGGTTTGTGCGCAGCCAGTGGCCGTCCGGTGCAACCAGGGCGATCCCCACTGCCGCTTGCTCGAAGGTTGCCCGAAAGCGTTGCTCGCTTGCGTAGGCGTCGGCTGCGGATTGCTCTGCAGCCAGGCGGGCATCCAGCATGCTTTGGTTGAGCGTGAGATTGGCCAGCCCAACCGACATGGCATCCGCCAGTGCCTGCTGCAATTCGAGTTCCTCGGTACTGGCCGCATGCTGCTCGGCCCAATAGCAGCCGATGGCGCCCACCGGCTCGTCCCGGCCGATCGGTACCATGGACAGGCTGCGAACAAAGGTCGGGCGATAAGCTGCATAAGGAATGCGCGGATCGGCGTAAATGTCTTCAATGGCCACGGCCTGGGCGTGGAGCATGGCCCAGCCTGAAATACATGCTTCGAGCGGAAAGCGCTGCCCCTTCCAGAGCGGCCCGATGGCATCTTCATCCACATAGTGGCACTGGCCATTCTCGCGCAAAATCAGCGTTGCCCCATCCGCGCCGGTCAATTCCCGTACTGCGTGGCGGACAATCTTCATGAGGCTGGGTAGATCGCGCACGGCGGCGATCTTTTCGACCACTTCGGCCAGGCGGCGCAGCAGCACCGCCCTGCGATCAAGTTCCGCCAACGTACGTTGACGCCTTGTGATCATGCTGCTGGCGCGGGCCAGCAGTTCCTCGGTTGAAAACGGCTTGTTCAAATAGTGCTGTATTCCAACATGCAGCAATTGCAGACGCATCTTTTCGTCGGCCTTGGCTGACAGGATAAGGATGGGAATTTCCTGCGTGCCGGGCTGGCGGCGCAGTTCCATTGCCATTTCATCGCCACTCATGACCGGCATCATCAAGTCGGTGAGCACCAGGTCGGGATGCAGCGCCAGTGCTTTCTCCAGGCCTTCCTTGCCGTTAAAGGCGCAATCGATGCGGTAATAGGGGCGCAGGACCGAAACGATGAAATCGTTCAAATCGTTGTTGTCCTCGACGACCAGCACCCGCGGCGCATCGCTGGCGGCGGCCGGCATCAGGCTGGTTGCCGCCGACGGGGTGCGGATTTTGAGTTCCTCGATGATCTGTTTGTCGATGGCATCGTCGAGGGTATTGGGCGAGCCAAACACCGCCCCGGCCGGGGCTTTCAGCGGCAGATGAACCGAAAACAGCGCACCGCCGCCCGGTGCCTCGTCCAGATTGATCGAACCGCCGTGCAGCACAATGAAATCCTTGGCAATGGCAAGCCCCAGACCGGTGCCACCATGACTGCGCCGGGCATTACTTTCACCCTGGCGGAAACGCTCGAACACCGCTTCGCGCAGCTCGGCAGGCACACCGGGGCCATTGTCCTGTAATTCGATCAGTGCCAGTTTCCCCTCCTGCCGCACCGTCAGGGCGATGGCACCACCACCGGGCGTGAACTTGAAGGCGTTGGAAAGCAGGTTGAGCAGAACGCGTTGCAACTTCTCGCCATCGGCTTCTATGGGCAGCGTGTCTGGAACGGTCACGCGGTAATCGATGTTCCGTTCGCTCGCCAGCGATTCGAAGTGGCTGGCCATGGCTCGGCCGAGATGGGCGAGGTCGATCTTGTTCCAGGAAAGCTTCATGCGGCCGGCATCCAGCTTCGCGGCATCAAGCAGATCGGTTACGTGACGATAAAGTAGGCGTGCATTGCGCAGCATGAGCTCGGTTTCATGCCGTTCTGTCGCGCAGAGGTTGGCAGCAGGCGCCTGCTTCAACCGTCGTTCCAGTGGCGCAATGATGAGCGTCAGCGGCGTTCGCAACTCATGGCTGACATTGGTGAAGAAATAACTTTTCTGCTCATCCAGATCGCGCAATTGGCTGTAAAGCCGGGAAACTTCGTCTTTGGCCTCTTCTGCCAGGGCCAAGGCCGCGTTGGTGCGTTGTACCGCGCGGTGAAGGCGGTGGTGAAATAAGGCGAACAAGCTGCCCATGAGCATGAAAACCATGCTGGAATAACCTGCCGAAGGGTTCTTCAGCGCGAAGGACAGGGTGGGCGGGATAAAGAAAAACCAGACCAGCAAGGCGCTGATCAAGGTGGCGGAAAGACCGCCGGCAAGGCCCCCAATCCAGGCGCTGAAAAATGCTACCGGGAAAAACAGAAACCAGACGTAGGGCTTGAAGTAATCCCAGAGTAGCCACTGCGCAACAAGGGCAATGAACGGCAGGGCTATGGCAAGCAAAACTCTCATGGCGGGGATGCTGGTCAGCTCCGGTAGCGCCGAGAGCTTTTTTGCCTGTCCGCAATTGTTTCGGGCGACGGCCTTGCCAGAAAAGCAGTCTTTCATGCACAGGCACCTTCACTGTGGGTTCAGTAGATGGCTAGGTTCTGTTGATGCTGGATTAGGAATTATTCTTGTTTATAGCATGACAGGCTCTGGTGTGCCCAACGCGGGTTTCCGATGCTGTTGTATTCGGTTTTCATTCATTCTCGCGTCAGCCCTCGCGCAAACGAGAATCCAGCATGTCGATGATCTCGACCCAATCCGCATCATTGCTCATTTCTTCGCGCAGAAACTGCGCTTGAGAGGGAGTCCAGAATGTTGCATCAGCCAAGACAACCTGGTTGGCCAGGGGGCGGTGGGTTGCGATGAATTGCTCGATGCTTGGCCCGTCGTCAGCCAAGCCAAGTTGGCGAAAAAGATCGCTTAGCGCATGGATTGAGCTTTCCATTTTCTTCTCCTTCAAAACGTTTCCCGGGTTGCTCCGGGTACTGAGGGTTCGTGATCTGAGCATAGATAGGAAGTCCATGCACTCCCAGCGATTTCTTGTCCCGTGTCATGACGGCTCCGGTGGGTACATCGTTCAGCGGGGCAGATTCAGGGTGTGCAGCATGCGCTTCATAAATTCAGCCGGCGAAGTGGAGATGACCTCGCGTGGAGCGCCAAAGTGTTTTATCAGCCGTTCGCTGTCTTCAAATCCATAAGCGACAATTGAATGGGTATGTCCCGGAGCGAATCGCTGCGAGGTAGTCGCTATGTTCATCGCTGCAGGCATAGGTCCGTGCAGGATTGCTGGCAAGACGTTCCCAGGGGTGTTTCAGGTATTGGGTCTTGTCCTCGACCAAAGGAATGCAGGCAATTGCAGTGCCGCAAGTCTTGGGAGATACGCCGGCCGGATGACATGGCGAATGCTTTGGATGAATAGCTATAATAATCAACTCTGTCCTTGCCTGGGCACGATCATGGTGTGCGAAAACCGGTTGAGACTTGCATTTCCACCTGAAGCCTTGTCTTCTCTCCAGAGCCATCCGCTGATTGTCCAAGGGTCTTTATCACAAGGTGCCTCCAAGGACTGGCTCGTTACCTGTTTTGACACCCCGAACCTGATGCTGCGCGATGCCGGAGTCATTCTAAGCACATGCAAGACAGGGAAAACCAGGCGCCAGACAGTGGGGTACACCGTTGAGTCGATCGATGGCGGGCGCTTGCGCCAGAAATGGGAGCGGCGGTTTGGCGGCCGTTTCGACTTCTCGGCCATTGATGTTCCTGAGGTGCGTGCCTTGCTTGAGGCGCAGGCAGAGCAACTCGCGCCGTGCTTTATCGCCGAATTTTGCCGGAAAACGCATATCGTCGAGCCGGAGCCCGGGGTCAGCATCCAAGTCTCGATCGACACCGGCAAGCTTGTGGCGGAAGCGAACGAGTTGCCGATCAATGAAATCAAGCTGGAGCTTCAGCACGGCTCGGTCGCCGATCTACTGAATTTTGCCATCGCGCTGTGCGGGCATTTCCCGCTTTTTCCTTTTGATCAAAGCAAGGTCGAACGCGGCTATCGACTGCTTTGCGCAGATGCAGGTAAACCCGCGAAGGCTGGCAAATCGACGGTCATCCCGACATCGACACCGCTGCAGGCATTCCGCGCTTTGGCCACGCAAGCACAGGAATGCTGGCAGTCCAATCTGCATGGTGCCTTGGTGTCGCCGGATCCGGAATATGTCCATCAATTTCGCGTTACGCTGCGACGCTTGCGCACCTTATTGAAAGTGTACAAATCGACGCTGCCCCGCGGGTTTGCCCAGTCCTGGTCAGATACTTTGGGGAAGCTCGCGGCTGGCACGGGCGATGCCCGCGACCTGGATGTATTGCGCGAAACCATATTGCAGCCAGTGCTTGATTCGGAAGACGGGCCCGCGCTGGAATCGCTCATGCAGCGTGCCATGGATGCCTGCCTGAAGGCCCGGGAAGCGGCACACAGCTCGCTATCGGCGAGCGTGCACGCTGTTCCGTTGCTGACCTTCGCCAGAGCCTTGAATACGCTGCCGGAAAATGAAGACTCTGGGGAATTGGCCGGTTTCGTGCGGAAACGGCTGAATCGTGTGCATTCGCGTGCGTGTAAACGCCTTGCTGTGGCTACTGAGGCGCGTACCCCGGAAACTGCGCATCAATTGCGTATCGCCCTCAAGCATTTGCGCTATAGCTGTGAATTCTTTGCACCTGTTTTTGACGAAGCATCAATGTTACGTTTCGCCAAAGATATTGCCGTTCTGCAAGATGAATTGGGCTTCCTGAATGACCTCAAAGTCGCCTGGGGTTTTCTTGGCGAATGGGCACAAGGCGAGCCTGCGCTGCTGGATGCACGTGCCCGGGTGACTAAATGGCACGCAGGCCGTACTGACAAAATACGTGCCACGCTGTTTTCCCGCGCCAAGAAGCTTCTCGCAACCCGGGCGCCTTGGGAATCTACACGAAGGCAACGATCGAACGACCGCCGTCAGGGTGCCCGTGACCGGCGGAAAGTACCGCGAACCTAGACTCAAAGCTTGCAGTACGCGGCCCCGTCTGCTGATTGTTTGAATCATTGCATGCATTGGTTACGAATGACTTTCGCAGGCATGAAATATTCCTTTAATTTCATCCTGCTATCGTTAGTGTCTATCTTTGCTGTTTTTGTTAGAACAAATAGGTGGGCCAATGTTTGCATCCTCGCTCGGGGTGTCTCGTAAATACTCCCGGCCATCCGCTTTAGATCTTTGCATCAGCATGCCTTGCGTTACCCCGGAAACAGATAACGCCACCGTATTGCAGCTGTTTGGCAAACACAACGACCTCGTCAGTCTGCCTGTGGTGGAGAACGATCGACCTTTCGGGCTTATCAATCGGCACATCTTTTTGTCGCAAATGGCCAAACCCTATCATCGGGAGCTCTACGACAAAAAGAGCTGTATTGCCTTCATGGACAAAACCCCGTTGGTGATCGATGCCGCGACCAGCATTGAAGCGTTGGCCGAGCAGGCGGTGGCATCGGGCGACAAGGCGCTTGCCGACGGTTTCATCATTACGCAGGAAGGCCGCTATTTGGGGTTGGGCTTTGGTCTTGACCTGATAAGAGGGGTTTCGGACATGCATGCCCGACAACACCAGCAGATCATGCAAAGTATTGAATATGCCAGTGTCATTCAGCATGCGATGCTGGGTACTTCCCGGCAAGCGCTGGCAAATACCCTGGCGGATTATTGTCTGGTCTGGGAACCCAGGGACAGCGTTGGCGGAGATTGCTACCACTTTGTCGCGCATGAAAGAGGCTGGCTTGCCGTTGTGGTGGATTGCACCGGGCATGGTGTGCCCGGCGCTTTCATGACCCTGATTTTTTCTTCCGTTCTGGAGCGGGCCCTGGCGCTGCATGGTCCCGAAAATCCTGCCGTGCTACTGCAAGAAATCAACCGGCGCATCAAGCACACGCTTGGCCAGATTGCCGGGCAGGAAAAGATTTCGAAATCCAATGATGGCTGTGATGCGGTCCTGATCGCGGTGGACACGGTGGCGTCCAAATTGACTTGGGCCAGTGCGCGCACCCCGATTTTCCGGTTTTCCGCAGCCACCGGGCAGGCCGAGCAACTCGAATCGGATCGCATGGGCGCGGGCTATACCGATACGCCTTGCGATTATGTCTGGTCCAACCATGAAATACCGCTGATCCCCGGTGATTTGATCTTGGTCTGTACCGATGGCTTGATCGACCAGGTTGGCGGCATTCGACAAATTGCCTATGGAAAACGACGGTTGCAGGAATTGTTGCAACGTTGCCATGCCATGAGCATGCAGGAATTGGCCACGGAATTATTGCAAGAGCATCGTGCCTATCAGGACGATCAGGCACGGCGGGATGATTTGACTTTTTTTGGTTTCCGGATTTGAGAAAGGCGTTCATTCAACAGGAACGAAAACAGGATATGCAGGATAGCAAATATTACGAATTTTTTGATTACGCGCACCAGCGAGATATCATTTTTTATTATGTTGGTTATTTCTCGCAAAACATTATCAGTGCCATGGCTGAAACGGTGCGGCTTAATCTGGAGAAGAGTGGCGTGACGGGCGTTACCCGGCGCAAGCTTTTTTCCACTTTCGTGGAGATGGCCCAGAATATCGTCCACTATTCGGCCGATAGCCTGACTGCGCCGGATCAGACCGATGAGGTGCGGCATGGTTCGGTCTGTATCGGGCGGCGCGGTGACAAGTTTTTCCTGCTGTGTGCCAATCCGGTTCATGTCGAAGAGACCGAAGCGTTGCGCAACAGGCTGGAACCGTTGCGCACCATGACTCTGGACGAAATTAAGCGCGCCTATAAGGAATCCTTGCGGGCCGAAAGCCCGGCGGACAGCAAGGGTGCACAACTGGGTTTTTTAACGGTGGCACGGGATGCCAGCGAGCCGATCGAATTTGAATTCCATACCGATGGGTTATCAGATATGTCGATGTTTTATCTGAAAGCGATTATTTAAAATCATGAGTAATGTAAAAATTGATAATTTGCATATTGCCGGAACAGCATGCACGCCGGAAGTCGATTTTCGTTTCGATATCCACCGGCTTTCCCTCAAGGGTGAATCCTATCCGGAAAATGCCGCAGCATTCTACAGCCGGATTATTTCGGAAACACGCGAATATCTTGCCGGGTTAACACCGGATGAACGTGTTGAGGTGCATGTGGCGCTGGTGTATTTCAACAGTTCCAGTACCAAGATGCTGTTTGGTTTTTTTGAGGAACTGAATCAAGCGGCGCTGTGTGGAATGCGTGTTGAGTTGTACTGGTATCACGACCGGGAGGATGACACGATCGAAGAATTCGGCCAGGAATTGCACATCGATTTCCCGGAGATTGGCTTCCATGACATCGCTTTAGATTGAAATTACATGTCCACGCACGATCTCTTCAAGGCTGAAAACGCGATTCTGGCTGCCGCACGCACTGTCGGCGAACAGACAAACCTGTCGCCCGAAACCTACCGGAATGAGCTGGTTTCCCTGATCGAGCACTACCATCGGCTTGTACGCGAGTCCCGGCGCTTGATTGCTCATAGTGACCGTGCCGAGCGCGAGCTGAACACCCTCAACGCGCGATTGCACGAACTGGCGGTCGCCATGGAATACAAGGCAACGCATGATCCGTTGACGAACATTTACAACCGGGGCGCCATTATCGAGCGGATGACCCATAGCTTGAGCAAAAGCCATGTCGCGCTGGTCGTGCTGGATATCGATTATTTCAAATGTATCAATGATGAATTTGGCCATCCAACAGGCGACGCCGTGATCTGCGAACTGGTTTCGCGCGTGCAGGGCGTGCTCAATGGCCTGGGCGATATCGGGCGGGTCGGGGGCGAGGAGTTCAGCATTGTCCTCGCGGAGTTCAGCCTGGCTCAGGCTGTGACGCTGGTGGAGGAAATACATGCAAGCCTGAATCAATCGCCGCTTGCCGCCTTGCCCCAACGGCTGGTGACGGCAAGCTTCGGTGTGAGTTGGTGTCCCCGGGGAACCCGCTTCGAGGATGCGTATGGCAGTGCCGACGCGGCACTGTACGAGGCCAAGCGTCAGGGACGAAATCGCATCATGCAAAAGACAATTTGTAGCGCGAAGGAATACTGAACCACGAATCGCCGGGGTGAAATGCCGGGGTGAAATTCAGCCCCGGAAAGCCAGCATGAATTGTTCAAAAGCTTGGGCTGTCAGGGGGTGGGGGTAAAAATAACCCTGCATCAGCGTGCTGCCATGCCGGGCCAGAAAATGTGGCTCGCATGGAAAGAGCAGCAGCGTTGGCTTGATCGGCACTGATTCATGCCACTTGTGCTTGCACGCGGGCTTGCCCATGCTCGTTGGGCAAGCGAGCAGAGCTAGTCGTCCGATTCGTCTGCCGCAAGCTTGACCAGCAGCATGGGGATCGTGGTGTGGTGGAGCACTTCCTCCGCTACGCTGCCCAGCAACACATGGGCCAGACCGCTGCGGCCATGCGTGCCCATGACCAGGAGATCGGCTTTCCAGCTCATTGCTTCATCGAGAATCACATGGGCAATCGTGCCGCCGAATTTTTCGATCAGGCGGGTTTCCACCACGATTCCGGCACTGCGCAGGCGCACGGCGGATTCTTCCAGGAAGCGCAGCAAACTGGCATGCTTCCCGTCGTCCTGGCGTAGCTTTTCGCTTTCCCTCAGCTCGTGAATCAGTTCGCCCGGGCTTTCGGCAAACTGCGCCGCATCGACGATCTTGACGAGATAGACACGGGCCTGCGATTCGCTGGCCAAGCGCCTGACTTCTTCGAGTACCGCGCTGCTGGTGTCACTGGTATCGATCGGAACAAAAATGCGCTGGTACATGATTCACTCCTCGAGTGGCTTGCTACTTCAATCATAGAAACCAGACTGTTCCTACCCAAGCACTATTGATGACCGGGTGCAGTGCGGGCTGGTGTAAGTCAGTGTTTAGACACGGAGCATCGGATAAAATTTCTTCGAAGGCCGCGATGATCAATGCATGCCAAACCGCGGCGAACGGTTTATCCTCTGGCGCGGGAATCGAGAGCAGTTCGCGTTTGCCTGATGAAGGCCTTGGTTACCCTGTTTTTTCTCCTGCGCGAGTCGGGACTACAATTCCGGAAATATTTTCCCTATTCCCCAGTTAATCAGTGAAAATTCGCCGGCTGGAAGATGTGCCCAGTGTGATTTTCAATTTATTTTCAACGCAACATATTGATTGTATTAAATAATGAGCAACAAAAAAGACATCGCGACGGAAGAGCAAAAGCATACCCCTATGATGCAGCAGTACCTGCGCATCAAGGCCGATCACCCGGACAAGCTCGTGTTCTACCGCATGGGCGATTTCTATGAACTCTTCCATGACGATGCAGTGCGCGCGGCCAAGTTGCTCGATATCACCCTGACCACGCGCGGCCAGTCGGCCGGCATCCCGATCCGCATGGCGGGCGTGCCTTATCACGCGGTCGAGCAATATCTGGCACGGCTGGTGAAGTTCGGCGAATCGGTGGCGATCTGCGAGCAGGTGGGCGAGGTCAATGCCAAGGGGCCGGTCGAGCGCAAGGTGGTACGCGTGGTCACGCCCGGAACGCTCACCGATGCGGCCTTGCTTGACGACAAGCGCGAAAACCGCCTGCTGGCGCTGACTTTTCAAAAGGGCAAGCTGGGCTTGGCGTGGCTGTCGCTGGCCTCAGGCGATTTCGCGCTGATGGATACGGTGGTGGACAAACTCGCCTCCGAGCTGGAACGGCTGCGCCCGGCCGAAGTGCTGGCGCCCGACGATGCCGATCTGGCGCTGCTGGACAACCTGCCGATGCCGGTGCGCAAGTTGTCCAGTTGGCAGTTCGATCCGGCAGCCGCCGCGCGCAACCTGACTCGCCATTTCGGCACGCACGATCTGGCCGGCTTTGGGGTCGAAGACAATCTGCTGGCGATCGGCCCGGCCGGTGCCTTGCTCGAATACGTGCGCAGCACCCAGGGCGGCGCGCTGCCGCAACTGGCAGGCTTGCGGGTTGAGCATCACAGTCAGTTCATCGAGTTGGACGCAGCAACCCGGCGCAATCTGGAGTTGACTGAGACCATACGCGGCGAAGCGGCGCCGACACTGTTCTCCTTGCTCGATCATTGTGCGACCGGCATGGGCAGCCGCTTGCTGGCCAACTGGCTGCATCATCCGCTGCGCCAGCATGCGCGAATCCTGGAGCGCCAGTCGGCCATCGCCGCCTTGCTGGAAACCGGGCGTTACCAAGAGGTGGCGCGGGTGCTGGATGCGGTCTCGGATATCGAACGCATCACGGCGCGCATCGCGCTGAAAAGCGCCCGGCCGCGCGATCTGTCCAGCCTGCGCGACAGCCTGGCGCAACTGCCCGAGCTGGTGAACGTCTTGCCACAGGGCACTTTCTTCGAGCAATTGGCGCGCGCGCTGCAGCCTGATCCGGCCATCCATGCCTTGCTGGCGGCAGCGGTGCTGCCCGAGCCTTCGCTGGTGTTGCGCGAGGGCGGGGTGATCGCCGATGGTTACTCGGCCGATCTCGACGAGTTGCGCGCGATCCAGAAAAACTGCGGCGAATTCCTGCTGGAAATGGAAGCGCGCGAGCGCGAGCGTACCGGCATTGCCACGCTGCGCGTGGAATACAACCGCGTCGCCGGCTTCTTTATCGAGATCACCAATTCGTATCTGGGCCAGGTGCCGGACGATTACCGCCGCCGCCAGACCATGAAGAACGCCGAGCGTTACATTACGCCGGAGCTCAAGACCTTCGAGGAAAAAGCGCTTTCAGCGCAGGAGCGCGCGCTGGCGCTGGAAAAGGCGCTGTTCGATGCCTTGCTGGACCGGCTGCAAGCCAGCCTGATGGATTTGCGTCTGGCCGCCCAGGCGGTGGCCACAACCGATGTCCTGGCGTGTCTCGCAGAACGTGCGGCGCTGGGCAATTACATTGCACCGGAATTCGTCGCCGACACGCTGATCCGCATCGAGGCCGGTCGCCATCCGGTAGTGGAAGCGCAGATCGACGATTTCATCCCCAACGGCGTCGATTTGCAACTGGCGCGCAAGCTGCTGCTGATCACCGGTCCGAACATGGGTGGTAAATCGACCTATATGCGCCAGGTGGCGCTGATCGTGCTGCTGGCGCATGTCGGCAGCTTCGTGCCGGCGACTTCTGCGCTGATCGGCACGGTGGACCGCATCTTCACCCGGATCGGCGCCTCGGACGATCTGGCAGGCGGGCGTTCGACCTTCATGGTGGAAATGACCGAAACCGCCAACATCCTCAACAATGCCAGCGAGCACTCGCTGGTGCTGATGGATGAAGTCGGCCGCGGCACCTCGACCTTCGATGGCTTGGCACTGGCTTGGGCAATCGCCCGGCAGTTGATCGAAAAGAACCGCGCTTACACGCTGTTTGCCACCCACTATTTCGAACTGACCCGGCTGGCGCAGGATTACCCGACGGTCGCCAATGTGCATCTGGATGCCGTCGAGCACAAGGACAAGATCGTCTTCCTGCATGCGGTGCAGGAAGGCCCCGCTTCGCAGAGCTACGGCGTGGCGGTGGCGCAGCTGGCGGGCGTTCCCAGAGAAGTGGTGCGCCAGGCCAAACGCAAGCTGGTTGAGCTGGAACAGGGCAGCGTGCGGGTGGAAGGGCAGGGCGATCTTTTTGCCGCACCACTCCCAATGCCGGAACCAGAAACGCATCCGCTTGTCGTAGAGTTACAAGGGATCAATCCCGATGATTTATCCCCGCGCGAGGCTCATGAGCTGCTCTACAAATTGTGTGAATCGTTGCGGTGACCGTTCGTCAGTTTAAGCTTTTACTGATATACCACTTTGCTATGGTAATCAGACAGTGAGATGATACGGTTAATTGTTACCGATCACTTTTATTTGTTTTTTTAATTTACTTAAAACTGACAAGAAAGGAAGTATCGTGGATGCATGTGTCGAATCCGTGACTGGCGCGGGGTTGGACGAAGGCATTGCCCGGTTTCTGGGCGTAAAGGATGCGGGAGAGAAGGGTATCCGCATGGCAGACGTGCGCGCCAAGGCTGCGAGTGAATTGAGCCAATATGGCATCTTGTTGATGGATGCATTGAACAAGCTGGATATTCGCATTCCGCCGGCTGTTCAGTTGCATAGCCCGGATGAAGGCCATGTGGTGGCGCTCGGGGATCACCCGGCGGTGCAACAGATTACCGATCTGGTCAACAATGATCTTTTGCTACTGAAACGTTTCAAGGAAGTTGAAGTGTTGCATGTGTTGTTGCGCCGTGCAGAATTGCGGCTTGCCGGGCAGCCGATGACTTGCCAGCATTTCCATCTTGGGGTAACAAGCCTGGGCTGCATTGCCTTCTTTACCGAGGCGTGAAGCATGGATGCTGTTATCTTGGTACGTGGTTCTTTCGGGTCGCTATGGCGGCCCGAATGTTTTACAACCTAAAAGACGTAAATTGATCGATTGAAGGCAGCATCGCCATGTCGGTTGGGGCATCCAAGTCCGGCGTTGAGCGTATTTCGCAGGGGCATGATGGTGCTGTTAATCATGTCTTTCTCGATCTTGCCAATTAAATCAATACTTTCCTGTATAATCGCTCACTTTTTTCTGCTGGGAACACCATGAAATCTGCACCGCGCGCCCGTCGCCCGCAACCCGAGATCCGCGAGCAAAAGACTGCCCGCAATGATGCGGCGTCCCTGCGCGCGGGCAAGCCCGCTCCCAATACGCGCCGTGGCAAACCCGTCGAGGCGGCTGCCGGACAATCCCGCGCGCCTTATGAGGCCGCCAAACCTGCTGGCCAGGCACCCAAGGCGCGCTTCAAGAAGCGAGACCCTCTCGACGAATGGCAAACCCGTCCGCCGAGCGGTGCTGCGCGGGGTGCCCAAGCTGCAAAACCAGCTGCTGCGACACCTGCAGCAGGCCAACCTGTGGATGCGAAGAAGCGCCAGGCCAAACGCCGTGATGATGCTCCGGCAACGCGCGCCAAACGCTTGCGGGTGCGAGCGGGTTCGCAGAAAGAAGTGGCGATCCAGAGGCAGTTGCGCGATAAACGCCTGCCCGCCGATCAGCTCAATGCCGAACGCCTGCAAAAAGCACTGGCCTTCACCGGCTATGGTTCGCGCCGCGATATGGAAGAAGCGATCGAGGCCGGACGCGTTTCGGTCAACGGCAAGATTGCTTCGCTGGGCGACAAGGTCAACATGGGCGATGAAGTCCGTTTTGACGGCAAGCGCGTCAATATCAAATGGCCCGATCGTCTGCCGCGTATCGTGATCTACCACAAACAGGAAGGCGAACTTGTTAGCCGCGACGATCCGGAAGGCCGTACCACGGTATTCGAACGCCTGCCGCGCCTGGACAACAGCAAGTGGATCGCAATCGGTCGTCTTGACTTCAACACCAGCGGCCTGCTGATTTTCACCACTTCGGGCGATCTGGCCAACAAGATGATGCACCCGCGCTTCGAGGTTGAACGCGAATATGCGGTACGCGTGATCGGCGAGCTGACCGACGAGCAAAAGAAGGAACTGACCAAAGGCATCGAGCTCGATGATGGTCCAGCGCACTTCAGCCGCATGGTTGACGGTGGCGGTGAAGGTTCCAATCACTGGTATCACGTGATCATCAAGGAAGGGCGCAATCGCGAAGTGCGCCGCATGTTCGAATACTTCGGCCTGACGGTCAGTCGCCTGATGCGCGTGCGCTTTGGCGCGGTGACGCTGCCACCGCGCCTGAAGCGTGGCCAGTTCTACGAATTGAATGAAACCGAGGTGCTGGGGATCGTGAAGTGGGCGGGCCTGCGCATGAACGGCCAGGAAAAGAATTTCTAAGCCCCATGAACAAGGCTTTTACCAAAGAAACCGAAGGCGATGAGGACGAGCTGCCTGCCGAGCTGAAAGTGCCGGCTGGCAGCAAGAACTACATGACGCCGGGCGGCTGGCGACGCATGCAGGCCGAGCTTTACCAGTTGGTGCACAAGGAGCGTCCGGAGCTTGCGCAACTCATCAACTGGGCGGCTTCCAATGGCGATCGCTCGGAGAATGGCGACTATATCTACGGCAAGCGCCGGCTGCGCCAGATCGATGGCCGTATCCGCTTTCTGACCAAACGGCTGGAAAATGCCGAGGTGGTCGACCCGTCATTGCGCGAAGCCACCGACCAGGTGTTTTTCAGTGCCACCGTGACATACGCACGCGAAGACGGGCGCGAGGAAACTGTGGCCATTGTCGGCGTCGACGAAACGGATTTATCACGCAACCATATCAGTTGGACTTCCCCGGTGGCTCGTGCCTTGCTCAAGGCGCGCGAAGGCGATGTGGTGCAATTGCGTACACCGGCTGGCGTCGAGGATCTGGAGATTCTCGAAGTCATGTATGTGGCGCTCGACGAGTAATCCAGTCCCCATCGTTGCTGATGCCCAAAAACACAAAGAGCGAGTATCCCGTGTAGGGGCTCGCTCTTTGCTTTTGGATTGAACTTATCCCACACCTAATCGCGTAGCGCCTGCAATAAATCCGTTTCCAGGTGCACCACCGATTTTTCATCCTCCAGCACGCGGCCGGAAATCAGGAAAGTATCTTCTGCGCGCTCGCCCAGTGTCATGATCTTGGCGGATTCGATATCAATGGCATTGGCCGACAGCACCCGGGCGATGGTGGAAAGTAGCCCGGGGCGATCACCGGCTACGACCGAAAGCACATGGAATTTGCCACTGCGCTCGTCCGGACGGATGGCAACACGCGGTTCCACCGGGAAATGCTTGAGCTGACGCGAGATGCGGCCTTTCTGCGGCGGAGGCAGGGCAGCGCGTTCGGCGATGCGGTGCGCCAGTTCGTATTCCACATAGCTGATCAGATCGCGGTACGACCCGTCGTGCTGGCCGGCGATATAGATGTAGAAACTGTCCAGGGCATAACCGCGGCGCGTGGTGTGAATCTTGGCATCGAAAATGCTGTAGCCCGCGCGTTCGAAAAAGGCACAGATCCGGGCAAACAGGTCGGGTTGGTCGGGCGCATAAACCATAACCTGCAGCCCTTCGCCCGATTCGGAAAGCCGCACGCGTACCACCGGTTGCTCGGTGGTGAAGCGGGAAAACAGGTTGCGAGTATGCCAGGCGATCTCTCGCGCGTCGTGGCGCAGGAAGTAGACGGTATCCAGATCCTGCCAGAAAGCTTCATGCGCCTCCGGGCGGAAGCCGTAGAGCTGGAGCAGGCGCTTGGCCTCTTCCTGCCGTTCTTCCATCCAGGAATCCAGCGTGATGTTCTGGCTGGTGAGCAGGCGGCTGGTGGCCCTGAACAGGTCTTCCAGCAACTTGGCTTTCCAGGCATTCCATACCTTGGGGCTGGTGCCGCGAATATCGGCTACGGTCAGCAGATAGAGTGCGCGCAAGCGGCGCTGGTTGCCGACCAATTCGCCAAAGCGCGCGATGGTATCCGGATCGTACACATCTTCTTTTTGCGCGAAGTGGGACATGGTCAGGTGGTGTTGCACCAGCCAGGGGATCAGCTCGCGGTCTTCTTCCGGCAACGGTTGCGAGGCACACCATTTGCGCGCGATCTCGGCGCCCAGCAGGGAATGGTCACCGCCCCGGCCCTTGCCGATGTCGTGGAACAATGCTGCCAGGTACAGCGCTTCCGGATGATTGCATTCGGTGATCAGGCGCGAGCACAGCGGATATTCGTGCGTGTAGGCCGGCTGGGCGAAACGGCGCAGGTTGCGCAACACCATCAGCGTATGTTCATCCACGGTGTAGACGTGGAAAAGATCATGCTGCATGCGGCCGACGATCTGGCCGAATTCCGGAATGTAGCGACCCAGCACGCCGTACTGGTTCATGCGCCGCAGTGCGCGCGTCAGACCGTCCGGCTCGCGGAAGATATCGATGAACAACTGGCGGTTTTGCGGATCTTGGCGGAAGGCTTCATCGATGCGCGGGCGGGCATTCCACAGCGCCCGCAGCGTTGCCGGATCGATATCGCTGGCTTCGCGCAGGCGCTCGCACAGTAAAAAGGCTTCCAGAATGGCCGAGGGTGTGCGCTCGAACACGTCGGGTGAGGTGATTTCCAGCAGGTCGCCGCGCAACTGGAAACGCTCGTTGATTCGGGTGACCGGTGTGTTGATCTGCGAGTAGATGCGTAATTTCAGCGCTTGCAACAACAGGGGGGTGAGCTGGCTGACCACGCGTGCGGCCAGGTAATACTCGGCCATCAATGCTTCGCTGGCGCGCAGGGCCAGTGCCCCCTGGCCGCTGCCGGTAAAGCCGAAGTCTTCGGCCAGTTGGTGCTGGTAGTCGAAGAGGATGCGGTCTTCATGGCGGTTGGCCCGCCAGTGCAATTGGATGCGGCAGCAGCGCAGCACGCGCTCGGCGCGGCGCAGTTTGCGGTGCTCTTCCTGGGTCAGCAAACCCAGCGGGGCCAAGGCGCGCCAGTTCTTGCCCAGGCCAAGGCTTGTAGTGATCCAGCCGATCAGCTGCAGATCGCGCAAGCCGCCGGGGGCTTCCTTGATGTTCGGTTCAAGCTTGTAGGGCGCATTCTGGAACTTGTCGTAGCGTGCTTGCTGTTCCAGCAGCTTGGCTTCGAAAAAATCCTTGGGATCAATCTGGCTGTGAACGGCTTCACGAAATGCGGCAAAGCGTGCCTGATCACCCTGCAAGAGGTGGGTTTCAAGCAGCGTGGTTTGGATCGTGATGTCCCGGCTGGCTTCCTGCAGGCATTCGGCAAGCGAGCGCACGCTGTGCCCGATATCCATGCCGATATCCCACAGCGAACCGACAAAGGCCGTGACTTCTTCCAGCAGCGCGGGCTGCGCATTGTCTGGCAAGAGGATGAGCAGATCGGTATCGGAAAACGGGTACTGTTCGCGCCGGCCATAACCGCCCACGGCAATCAGCAGGAGGTCTGGAGGGAAGGTATGGTTATGCCATAGCTCCGCCAGAATACTATCGCTGAATGCCGACATTTCATGCAGCAAGGGCGAAGCTGTGCGGGGGTTGGGAAAGCGTGCGCGCAGCGCTTCGCGGCCCGCACGGTAGGATTGGCGAATTTCAGCAACGCTGCGCATCGCGGCTTAACCGAGCAGCAGGGTTTCTGGGCGCTCTGGACTGCCTGCGGAAACCGTCAGTACCTCAACACCGGTTTCGGTCACGAGTACCGTGTGTTCCCATTGTGCGGAAAGGCTGCGATCCTTGGTGACGATGGTCCAGCCGTCGGAAAGGCTTTTGATATCGCGCTTGCCGGCATTGATCATCGGCTCGATCGTAAAGATCATGCCGGGTACGAATGCCGGCCCGGTGCCGGCCTTGCCATAATGCAGTACCTGCGGTTCTTCATGAAAGCGCAGGCCGATGCCGTGGCCGCAGAATTCCCGTACCACCGAATAACCGGCTTTTTCGGCGTATTTCTGGATGGCCGCGCCGATATCGCCAAAGTGGCCGCCGGGCTTTACCGCATCGATGCCGATCCACATGCATTCGAATGTGACCTGACACAGCCGCTTGGCGTGGTTCGCCACGTTGTCACCCACCAGGAACATGCGGCTGGTATCGCCGTGGTAGCCATCCTTGATGACGGTGATGTCGAGATTGACGATGTCGCCATTCTTCAAGGGCTTGTCGTTGGGCAAGCCATGGCAGATCACCTGGTTGACCGAGGTGCAGATCGACTTGGGATAGGGGATGTAGCCGGGCGGGGCGTAGTTGAGCGGGGCGGGAATACAGCCTTGCTCGTTCACCATGTAGTTGTGACACAGGCGATCGAGCTCTTCCGTGGTGACGCCCGGTTGGACATAGGGGGTGACGTAATCGAGCACCTCTGCGCCCAGGCGGCAGGCAATGCGCATTTTTTCGATGTCTTGGGCGGTCTTGATGCTGATGGTCATGCTGAATGCTCGGATAAGGCAGACGGCGCCGGTGCGCCGTCCAAATGAGAATTAATTCTAACTGAAACGCGGTTTCCCGTCAGCGGCGTGCCACTTCGGGAAGCACGATGTTGACTTCAAGGACCTCCAGGTCATCCTTGCGATCCAGTTGAACCTTGATATCGTCCGGATTGACGGAAACGTACTTGGAAATCACCTCGACCAGTTCTTTCTGGAGCTGGGGCAGGTAATCCGGTCCGGTCCGTCCGGCACGTTCGTGCGCCAGGATGATCTGCAGGCGTTCGCGTGCCACGTTGGCCGTTTTTTTGCGCGGGCCGAGGAAGTAGTCAAGAATCGACATGGCTTATCCTCCGAAGAGCCGCTTCCACAGCGGCTGCTTGGGCGCTTCAGTGAAACGCAACGGTGTTGTTTCGCCGAGAAAACGCGAAACAACATCCTTGTAGGCCTCGGAAACATCGGTGTTGTGCAGGTGGATGGCGGGCGTGCCGTCATTGGAGGCCTGCAGGACCGTCTCCGATTCCGGGATCACGCCGATCAGCGGGATGCGCAGCAGGTGCTGCACATCGTCGAGCGACAGCATTTCACCGGCTTCCACGCGCTTCGGGCTGTAGCGGGTGATCAAAAGGTGCGTCTTAACGCTTTCGCCGGCTTCTGCCCGTTTCGATTTGGCATCGAGAATGCCGATGATGCGGTCCGAGTCGCGCACCGAGGAGACTTCCGGGTTTGTGACCACCACCGCTTCATCGGCGAAATACAGCGCCATCAGTGCGCCGGTTTCGATCCCGGCCGGGCTGTCGCAGACGATAAATTCAAAACCGTCATGGATCAGCTCGTTGATGACCTTTTCCACCCCTTCCTTGGTCAGTGCATCCTTGTCGCGGGTTTGCGAGGCGGGCAGCACAAAGAGGTTGTCGCAGTGCTTGTCCTTGATCAGGGCCTGGCGCAATTGCGCTTCGCCCTGGATCACGTTGACGAAATCGTAGACCACGCGCCGCTCGCAGCCCATGATCAGGTCGAGATTGCGCAGGCCAACATCGAAATCGATCACGACAGTTTTGTAACCGCGCAAGGCGAGCCCGGAAGCGAAGCTGGCACTGGTGGTGGTCTTGCCGACCCCGCCTTTGCCGGAAGTGACGACGATGATCTTTGCCACTTGATTCCCCTGTTGTTTAAGGCGCGGGATAAACCGCGAATGGGTTGTTATGGATTTTTAACCAGTGATCACAGGATAGGTGCGATCACTCGGTTCCGTTCAATGCTTCGATCACGAGTTTGTCCTGATCGAGATAAATCTGTGCCGGCTTGCTCTTGATCGAGCCAGGCAATGCCTCGTCCAGCGTGCGGTATACCCCTCCGACGGAGACCAGTTCAGCTTCCAGGCAGGTAGTATAGATGCGCGCGCTGGCATCGCCCTGTGCACCTGCCAGGGCACGGCCACGCAGCGGTGCATAAACGTGGATGTCTCCATCGGCGATGACTTCGGCGCCGGCAGAAACCAGTGCCAGCACCACCAGGTCGCCGCCTTTTGCGTAAATCTGCTGGCCGGTGCGCACCGGGCGCGAGATAACCAGCGTGGGCGTGCGCTCGCTGCCGGTAGCCTGGGCCGCCGGTGCCGGCGGAGCAACACCCTCATCCGAGAGTGCAATCAAACCCGCTGTACGGGCTGCTGCCATTTGGCCCTTGTTGCCGCCACGCGCGGCGATCACGGTCAGGCCGAACTGGCGCAACAGCGCGGCCAGGGCGGCGATTTCATCGGCGGCAGGGGTTTCCGGGAAGCTGGAAAAATCCAGTGCGATCTGTTCGCCCGAAAGGAAATGTTCCCCGTTCCCCAGTTTTTCGCGCAGGCCGATTTCCAGTTTGAGCGGATCCAGCGTGGCGGGTGCAAAGGCCACCAGCTTCAGGTCCGTGCTGCGGAATTCGAAGGCATTGACGGCGGCGCTTGCGGGGGAGTACTGGGCCATTGGGCGGGAACTTGTCATGGAAAAACGTGAGTTTACCGGTTCGGTCGTTATGGTGAAAGAACAGGTTGGAAAGTGTTGTTCTTGTTCGCTCACGAAAAGCCGTGCCGTTTCAATCCGGTACGGTGCAGGATCGTGGTAGCCAGTTCCTCGACCGAAAGCGTGGTGGTATCAAGATGGGGAATGCTGTTGTGGCGCATCAACGCTTCCGATTCCTCAACTTCAAAACGGCAATTTTCCGGGGTGGCGTAACGGCTGTTGGGCGCGCGTTCGCGGCGGATCTGGGCCAGGCGCTCCGGGTCGATAGTGAGTCCGAACAGTTTTTTGCGCCAGGGCTGCAGAATCTTGGGGAGCCCCTGGATGGCGAAGTCTTCTTCGGTCAGCGGGTAGTTGGCGGCTTTGACGCCGAATTGCAGTGCCATATACAGGCAGGTGGGCGTTTTCCCCGAGCGCGATACACCCAGCAGGATGATGTCTGCCTCCGCCAGATCGCGCGGATGCACGCCATCGTCGTGGTTCATGGTGAAGTTAACCGCTTCCATGCGGTCCATGTATTCGTTGATATCTGTGATGGCATGGGCGGCGCCAGCGCGATGCGATGCCTTCTGCTCCAGTTCATGTTCCAGCGTATCGATGAAGGTATCGAATAAATCCAGATGCAGCGCCTCTGGTATGCGTTCATGCAAGCGAAGGGCGGGATCGATCAGGGTGGAGATGACAATGGGCCGCCTGTCGTCGTTGGCGGACTGTTCGCGGATGGTTTTTGCGGCCTCATCGGCTCTTTCCGGTGTGTTGACAAAGGGAATTGTCATCTCGTGAAAGTGGTTCCCGGAGAACTGGGTAAGCAAGGAATGCCCCAGCATTTCTGCAGTCAGGGCGGTGCTGTCGGAGACGAAGAAAACGGTACGTGTCATAGGGAGATGGTGTAGTTTGGGGTTGGATGTAGTTATTCACAATGCACTACATTTTAATTGATACGCATGATCTGGCTGAATTATATTGCACCGCAACGGAAAGCTTTTCCACTAAGGAGCTGTTTATGAAGGCGTTGTCTGTATCTTGCCCGCTGGTGATGAATTTATCCGAATTGCGCATGCACGATGTTCATCTTGTTGGCGGTAAAAATGCCTCGCTGGGTGAAATGATTTCCCAGCTCTCCAGCAAGGGCGTGCGCGTGCCGGGCGGATTTGCCACCACGGCCGATGCCTGGCGCCTGTTTTTGTCGCATATGGGCCTGGCGGACCGGATCGATGCGTTGCTGGCCAAGCTGGATGTGGATGATGTGCCTGCCTTGACCCGCGCCGGTGCGCAGATTCGGCAATGGATCATGGAAACCCCGCTGCCGCAGGCGCTGGAAGAGGCGATTGCAAGCTGCTATGCCTCGATGGGAGACAACGTACCCGTGGCGGTGCGTTCGTCGGCCACTGCCGAAGATTTGCCAGATGCTTCCTTTGCGGGGCAGCAGGAAACGTATCTGAATATCAGCGGCTTGCCCAATGTGCTCGATGCCCTGCGCCTGGTCTATGCCTCGCTCTACACCGATCGCGCGATTGCCTATCGCGTCCATCAGGGCTATGACCACAAGCTGGTCGCGCTGTCGGTAACCTTGCAACGCATGGTGCGCTCCAATATCGGCGCGGCCGGCGTGATGTTCACCATGGATACCGAAACCGGGTTCGATCAGGTGGTGTTTATTACCTCGTCGTACGGGTTGGGTGAATCGGTGGTGCAGGGCCTCGTCAATCCGGACGAATTTTACGTGCACAAACCGATGCTGCGCGCCGGGCACCCCGCGATCGTGCGCCGCCAGTTGGGCAGCAAATTGCAGCGCATGGTGTACGACAGCCAAGCCTCGGCGGGGCGCTCGGTCAAGACCGAAGAAACCCCGATTGAACTTCGCCGCCAATTCTCGTTGACCGATGCCGAAGTGATCGAGCTGGCGCACTACGCCCTGATCATTGAAGGCCATTACGGCCGCCCGATGGATATCGAGTGGGGCCGCGATGGTGTCGATGGCCAGCTTTATATCCTGCAGGCACGCCCGGAAACCGTGAAATCGCAAGAGTCGGGCCAGGAGCGGATGGTACGTTACCGGATGCTGGAAACCGGGCGCTTGCTGATCGAAGGCCGTTCGATCGGCCAGAAGATCGGCGTCGGCCGGGTGCGGATCGTGCGCAGCCATACCGAGATGGATCAAGTTCAGCCCGGCGATGTGCTGGTGGCCGATATCACCGATCCCGACTGGGAACCGGTGATGAAACGGGCGGCGGCGATTGTCACCAACCGGGGCGGGCGCACCTGTCATGCCGCCATCATCGCGCGTGAACTGGGCGTGCCCGCCGTCGTGGGCTGCGGCGATGCCACGCATGTGCTGCAGGAGGGCGATCTGGTCACGGTTTCCTGCGCCGAGGGCGATTCCGGCCGGGTGTATGCCGGGGCGCTCAAGTTCGAGTGCATCGATCTGGCGCAACAGACACTGCCCGAGCTGCCAGTAAAACTGATGATGAACGTCGGCAATCCGGAGCTCGCGTTCAAGTTCTGCCAGTTGCCCAATGCCGGTGTCGGCTTGGCGCGCACCGAGTTCCTGATCAATCGCGTGATCGGCGTACACCCCAAGGCGATTCTGGCCTGGCCGAACGTACCCAAGCCGCTGCACGACCAGATCGAATCGCGCATGGCGGGTTACCCTTCGGCGGTCGATTTCTATGTCGACAAGCTCGCCGAAGGTATCGCCACGCTGGCGGCGGCATTCTGGCCGAAGAAGGTGATCGTGCGTCTTTCCGACTTCAAATCCAACGAATATGCCAACCTGATCGGCGGGCACGATTACGAGCCGCATGAGGAAAATCCGATGCTGGGTTTCCGCGGCGCGGCGCGCTATGTCGACCCGTCCTTCCGCGATTGCTTCGATCTTGAATGCCGCGCCGTGCGCAAAGTGCGCAACGTGATGGGGCTGACCAACGTCGAAATCATGATTCCGTTCGTGCGCACGCTAGACGAAGCGCGCAAGGTGGTGGATGTGCTGGCGGAAAACGGGCTGAAACGCGGCGAAGCGGATCTGCGCGTGATCATGATGTGCGAGATTCCGGCCAATGCCCTGCTGGCTGAGCGCTTCCTCGAATATTTCGACGGCTTCTCGATCGGCTCCAACGACATGACCCAGCTCACGCTGGGCATCGATCGCGATTCCGGTGGTTCGATTTCCGAGTCTTTCGACGAGCGCAACGATGCGGTGAAAGCCATGCTGTCGATGTCGATCCAGGCTTGCCGCAAGCTGGGCAAGTATGTCGGCATCTGCGGCCAGGGGCCATCCGATCACCCCGATCTGGCGCAGTGGCTGGTGGAGGAGGGCATCGAAACCATCTCGCTCAATCCGGATACGGTGGTCGAGACTTGGCTGCATCTGGCGAAAAACCTGCGTTAAGCACGGCACAATCAATTTTCCCAGTCACACCGCGAGGCGTGCTGGGGTAAAATCACGAAATTCGGGGCCACGTGCCCCGGTTTTTCATTGATTTGAAGGATTGCTGCCATGCCTACCCGCGCTGATTTTGACCGTTACCTTGTGCCGACCTATGCGCCGGCGGATTTTGTCCCCGTGCTGGGCGCGGGCAGCCGCCTGTGGGACCAGAACGACCGCGAGTACATCGACTTTGCCGGTGGCGTGGCGGTCAATGCGCTGGGCCATTGCCATCCGGCCCTGGTTGCCGCACTGGAAGAACAGGCTACCAAGCTCTGGCATGTTTCCAACTGGTTCGTGAACGAGCCTGCGCTGGCATTGGCCCGGCAACTGGTGAATGCCACGTTCGCCGAGCGGATCTTTTTTTGTAATTCCGGCGCCGAGGCCAATGAAGCAGCGCTGAAGCTGGCGCGGCGCGTGGCGCATGACCGCTTTGGCGCGCAAAAGTACAAGATACTTTCTGCTGTCAATTCGTTCCACGGCCGCACGCTGTTCACCGTCAGCGTCGGTGGTCAGTCCAAGTATTCCGATGGTTTCGGCCCCAAGCCAGAAGGCATTGCCCACTTTGAATACAACAATCTCGCTTCGCTTGAAGCGTTGATGGATGACGATGTGGCTTGCGTGATGCTCGAGCTGATTCAGGGCGAGGGCGGTGTATTGCCAGCGAGCAAGGAGTTTTTGCAGGGCGCTCGGGCGTTGTGCGACAAGCACAATGCCTTGCTGGTCCTGGACGAAGTGCAGACCGGCGTCGGCCGCACCGGTACGCTGTTTGCGCACGAACAGTTTGGCGTAACCCCGGATATTCTCTCCAGCGCCAAGAGTCTGGGCGGCGGTTTCCCGATCGGCGCGATCCTGACTACGGCAGATATCGCCAAGCATTTCAGCCCGGGTGTGCATGGCACGACCTATGGTGGCAACCCGCTGGCCTGCGCCGTGGCCGGCGCCTTGCTCGATGTGGTCAATAGTCCGGAAGTGCTTGATGGCGTCAAGACCAAGGGCCAGTATTTCCGCGACCGGCTGGCGCTGATCAATGCCGAGTTTCCGGTTTTCAGCGAAGTGCGCGGCATGGGGCTGCTGCTGGGCAATGTGCTGGCTCCGCAGTACGCAGGCCGCGCCTTCGAGTTGCTGGGCCTGTGCAGCAAGCATGGCCTGATGGTGCTGATTGCCGGTCCGGACGTGGTTCGCTTTGCGCCGTCGCTGGTGATCACCGAGGCGGATATCGATGAGGGCTTGTCGCGTTTTGTCGCAGCCTTGAAGGACTTCATCGCCGCATAAGCTTGATTTTTCGAGCATGAAATACCCAGGGCAGCTTCGGCTGCCCTTTTTGTTGCCTCGCATTTACAAGTAACTCAAGCTGAAAGAATTGAGGCTGGCTGCCTTGTTGTGAAAATTTCAATTTCATGTCAGCTTCTATTGGGGATTTACCCGTTAGGGCTATGCCCGATAGTCCGTCTGCGCGCCGGTTGGTACATTGGATGAAAACAACCGATGGATGCGGGTTGTTCGCCAACGCGGAGAAAGAACAAATGCTGCTTGTAAACGGTGCCTGGCGTGCCGGTTCCGGCCCGGTCTGGAACTCGGTCAACCCAGTTACGCAAGAGGTTGTCTGGGAAGGGCGGCCTGCGGGCAGTGCAGAAGTCGATGCCGCAGTGGATGCCGCACGCGCCGCGTTTCCCGGCTGGCGCAATATGGAGCAGGATGAGCGCATTGCGCTGGCGCGAAACTTTGCCGAGCTTTTGCAAAGCAATCAGGATGACCTAGCTGCCGCGATCGGCCGTGAAACCGGCAAGCCGCGCTGGGAAGCGCTGAGCGAAGTGGTCAGCATGGTGAAGAAGATCGAGGTTTCCGTGCTGGCGCTCGAAGAGCGTGCCGGGATGCGCGAAATGCTGTCCGGCGAAGGCCAGGCCGTGCTGCGCCATCGTCCGCACGGCGTGGTCGCGGTGTTTGGCCCCTATAATTTCCCCGGCCATTTGCCCAATGGCCATATCGTGCCGGCATTGCTGGCCGGCAACACGGTCATCTTCAAGCCTTCCGAACAAACCCCGCTGGTCGCGGAAAAAACCGTCGAGTTATGGCTGGCCGCCGGCCTGCCGGCTGGCGTGCTCAACTTGTTGCAGGGCGGCAAGGAAACCGGCGAAAAAATTGCCGCGCATCCCGGTGTGGATGGCCTGTTTTTTACCGGCAGCGCGGCGACGGGCATGACGCTGCACCAGAATTTTTCCGGTCACCCGGAAAAAATCCTGGCGCTGGAGATGGGCGGCAACAATCCGTTGATCGTCGACGAGGTCGCCAATGTTTCCGCGGCAATCTGCCATGTGATCCAGTCGGCTTATATCTCGGCCGGGCAGCGTTGCACCTGCGCGCGCCGCTTGCTGGTTCCTGCCGGGGCCTGGGGCGATGCATTTCTGCTGCAGTTGGCCCGCGCGGTGGCCGCCATCCGGGTGGGCACGTGGGACGCTGATCCGCAGCCCTTCATGGGCGCGGTGGTCAGTGTGCGAGCGGCCGAGCATTTATTGTCGGCGCAGGCAAGGCTGATTGCGGCCGGCGCCAAGCCCCTGTTGACGATGCATCGACTGGCGCCCGCCACCGCGCTGCTGTCGCCTGGCCTGCTCGATGTTTCCGCACTGATCGATCTGCCTGATGAGGAATATTTCGGTCCGTTGCTGCAGGTACAGCGCTGGACGAGTTTTGATGAGGCATTGATCTTGGCCAACCGGACCCGTTTTGGCCTGGCTGCCGGCTTGCTTTCCGATGATCGCGAACGCTATGAGCAGTTCTGGCGCGAAGCCCGCGCCGGTATTGTCAACTGGAACCGGCCGCTGACCGGCGCTTCGAGCAGTGCCCCCTTCGGCGGAATCGGTGCGTCGGGCAATCATCGGGCGAGTGCCTGGTATGCCGCGGATTACTGTGCGTACCCGGTGGCATCGCTGGAGGAAGGTTCTCTGCATCTGCCGGTGCATCTGCCGCCGGGCTTGGTGATTGACTGAGCTTGTCTGGCTCGAAGATGGGTTGGGCTCCTGATTCTGCTTTGCCAAGCCGCCACGGCCGTGTTGCGGTTAAAATTGCGGTCATGGACCCCAAAAAAGATCGCGAAACCCAACTGGCCAGCCTGCTTGAGACGGTAAAAAACCTGCCGCACCTGCCGGGCGTCTATCGTTACCTCGATGCCGGCGGCAATGTGCTGTATGTCGGCAAGGCGATCGATCTCCGGAAACGCGTCGGCTCGTATTTCCAGAAAACCGACCATAGCCCGCGTATCCGCCTGATGCTGAATCAGGTGGACCGGATCGAAACCACGGTGGTGCGCTCGGAATCCGAGGCGCTGCTGCTGGAAAATAACCTGATCAAGGCGCTGGCTCCGCGTTACAACATCCTGTTTCGCGACGACAAATCCTATCCCTACCTGATGCTGAGCGGGCATGAATACCCGCGCCTGGCGTACTACCGCGGCGCGCTGGATCGCAAGAACCAGTATTTCGGGCCGTTTCCCAATGGCTTCGTGGTCAAGGAAAGCATCCAGCTGCTGCAAAAGGTGTTCCGTTTGCGCACCTGCGAGGATTCCGTTTTCACCAACCGCTCGCGCCCGTGTTTGCTGTACCAGATCAAGCGTTGCTCCGCGCCGTGTACTCACGAGATCAGTGATGAGGATTACCAGCGCGATGTCGCGAGTGCGGTGAAGTTTTTCAGCGGCAAGACCAGCGAGTTGCTGGAAGAACTGGAAGCGCGCATGCAGACCTTGTCGGCTGAGTGGAAGTTCGAGGAAGCCGCCGCGGTGCGCGATCGCATCCAGGCGCTGGCGCGTATTCAGGAAAAGCAGTTTGTTTCGTCGAACACCAGTGAGCAGGATGTCGATATCCTGGCCTGCGTCGAAACGCCGGGCGGTCTGTGCGTAAATCTGGCGATGGTGCGCGGCGGGCGGCATGTGGGCGACAAGAACCTGTTCCCCAGCCACGCCGAGGGCTACACCCCCGCGCAGGCACTCGAAGCCTTCATTGCCCAGCATTACCTGGAACGCAGTGTCCCGCCCCTGATCCTGTGTCTGCCCGAGCCGGAAAATGTCGCCACCCTGACCGAGTCGCTGAGTCAGCAGGCCGGCCGCAGGATCATTCTCAACAGCAACCCGAACGGCGAGCGGCGCGTATGGCTGGAAATGGCAAGGAAGAATGCCGAGCTGGCGAACCTGCAACGCCAGCAGCACAGCGCTTCGCAAGAGGCTCGGCTTGCGGCGCTGATCGAAGCGCTGAACCTGCCGGATACCACGCAACGTATCGAATGCTTCGATATTTCGCACACCATGGGCGAGGCCACCGTGGCTTCGTGCGTGGTGTTTGATCGAGGCGACATGCAGCCCAAGGAATACCGGCGCTACAACATTGAAGGCATTACCGCTGGCGATGATTATGCGGCGATGAAGCAGGTCCTGACCCGTCGCTATGAAAAAGTCGCGGCCGGCGAGGGCGTGGCGCCCGACCTGATCCTGATCGATGGCGGCAAGGGGCAACTGGCGCAGGCCGAGGCGGTTATGGTCGAAGTGGGATTGTCCGGCCCGGTGCTGGTGGGGGTGGCGAAGGGTGAAACGCGCAAGGCCGGGCTGGAACAATTGATCTTGGCCGAAACGGGAAACACGGTACAATTGCCGCGCACCCACCCTGGGCTGCACCTGATTCAGCAGGTGCGCGACGAATCACACCGTTTTGCCATTACCGGGCATCGCGCCCGCCGAGCCAAGGCGCGGATCGCCTCCAGCCTGGAAGACATCGATGGCGTGGGGCCCAAGCGGCGCCAGAAATTGCTGGCGCGCTTCGGCGGCTTGCAAGGCGTTAAAGTCGCCAGTGTGGAAGACCTGATGCAGGTGGACGGAATCAGCCGTGCACTTGCCGAAACCATTTATGCCGCCCTGCGCGGTTGAGCGGAGAGCCGACATAAATGCCCCTGAATACGCCTATTATCCTGACCTGGTTCCGTGTCGCGCTGATCCCGATTTTCACGGTCCTGTTTTATTTCCCCCCCTCGTTCATGCCCTATGAATACCAAAACGAGATCGGTGCGCTGCTGTTTGCGCTCGGGGGCATTACCGATTGGCTGGATGGCTATCTGGCACGGCGCTGGAACCAGACTTCCAGCTTCGGCGCATTTCTCGATCCGGTGGCAGACAAACTGCTGGTGGCTGCGGCGCTGATCCTGCTAGTCGAGTTGAGCCGGGCGCCGGCTTGGTTGGCGGTGATCATCATTGGCCGCGAAATCACCATTTCTGCCTTGCGTGAATGGATGGCGCAACAAGGCAAGAACAAGAGCGTGGCGGTGGCCTATATCGGCAAGCTCAAGACCGCAGCGCAAATGATCGCGATTTTCCTGTTGCTCTGGTACGGCCCTTTGCCGCTGCTGGGCTGGATGCCCACCATGACGGTCGGCACGGTTGCGCTCTATCTGGCCGGTATCTTGACGATTGTTTCGATGGTGTATTACTTGCGCGTGGCTGCCCAGCAGTTCCGCGAGGATGATAGCGAAAACTGACTGTGCCTCCTTCTTCCGTGGGCTTATCGCCCATCGCCGCGTTTTATTTCTACTACTACGGTTTTTTGGGCGTGTTTTCCCCCTACTGGGGGCCTTATCTGCGCTCCTTGGGTATTCCCATGGCGATGATCGGGTTGGTGACATCGCTGCCGCTGATCAACCGCACTTATGCACCCGTAATCTGGGGCTGGCTTGTCGATCGTACCGGTCGGCATAACTCCCTGTTGAGGCTGGCTGGCGCAGGTTGCCTTGCCGCTTTTGCGGTGTTGCTGTTCACCCAGAACTTTGGCTGGATGTTTGCCGCAATTTTCGTCTCGACTTTTTTTTGGAGTGCAACGCAACCCCAGGTCGATGCTACGGCAATGTCTCTGCTGAGAGGGGATAGTGGCGGCTTTTCACGCTTGCGGGTCTGGGGCTCGTTGGGATTTGTGCTGGTCACCATGATCGTGGGCTATCTGATCGACGGGTTCGGGATAAAAATCCTGCCTTATGCCGGCGCTCTGGTGCTGGGTTGCATGGCGATATCGTGCTGGTGGATACCCAGGCCAAGCGCGGTCAGAATGGCGAGCAATAAACAGGCGGGAGTGATGTCCATCCTGCGCCGACGCGAAGTCTGGATGCTGTTGCTGGGTTGTCTGTTGCTCGGTGTCGGTCAGGGCATGCTGCTGAGTTTTTACTCGATCCATGTCGGGGAGCACGGTGTCGGGAAAAGCACGATGGCTTGGTTATGGTCGCTTGCGGTGCTCGTCGAGGGCATCCTGTACGGGTTCATGTCTCATCTTTCCGGGCGTTTCCGGATGCGCTCACTCTATCTTTTTTCCATGATTTGCGGCGTGCTGCGTTATCTGATGATTGCCTGGGGTGCGGACTGGATGGCGGTGCTGGTGCTTGCCCAGCTGATGTATTCCGTTTCTTATGGAATTCAGAACACCATGGCGGTGGCCTATGTACATCGCCATTTTGGCGAGGCATACCGGACCACCGGGCAGGCCTTGTACATTGTTTTGGGTATCGGTCTGGGCGGAAGCCTCGGTAGTGTCCTGGGCGGCTACCTGTGGGAAGGCTTGGGTGGAGACTGGCTGTTTACCCTGTCTGCCTTGGCGTCGTTAATTGCGCTGCTGCTCAACTGGCGCAGCTTGCCTGTCGAGCAGACTTCCAAAACTCACCGAAGCGGCAATTTCTGATGCTCTCTCACCCTGGTTTGCGCGCCATTGCAGCGTATTTTTTCGTTTATTACGCGTTCCTGGGCGTATTCTCGCCGTTCTGGGGGCCTTACCTGCGCGCGCTGGGCGTACCGATGTCGATCATCGGTCTGATGATTTCGCTGCCACAGATCAATCGCATTTACGCGCCTGCGCTCTGGGCTTGGTGCGCCGATCATTTCGGCCATCGACGCATGATTTTGCGCATCGCCGGGATGGGTGGCTTTGTCGGCTTTATCGTGCTACTGGTAACGCAGGATATCTCCTGGATGTTCGCGGCCATCTTTGTCGCGAGTTTTTTCTGGAGTGCGGCGATACCGCAGGTCGAGGCCATTACCATGTCGCTGCTCAAGGGTGACAGTGGCAGCTATGCCCGCTTGCGCGCCTGGGGCTCGATCGGCTTCATGGTGGCCACACTGATCGGTGGCTACCTGATGGAACACTTTGGCGTGCAGACCATGCCACGGCTGGTCGTGGTGGTGATGGCCGGCGTGGCTATCCTGGTCTGGTGGGTGCCCGATGCACCCGCTGCGCCAACGCACACTCGCTCTTCAGGCGGATTGGCCGCCATCTTTCGCCGCACTGAAATCCAGGCCTTGTTCGTAGGCTGCTTGCTGATGGGCGCGGCGCACGGCTTGCTGCACGGTTTCTACTCGATTCATCTGGATGAACATGGCATCGCCAAGAGCACCCTGGGCTGGCTGTGGGCGCTTGGCGTGATGGCGGAAATCCTGCTTTTCTGGTTCATGCCCAGCCTCTCGCGCCGTTTTCGCGCCCGCTCCATGTATCTCTGCGCCATGGGTGTGGCTGTAGTACGGTATCTGATGATCGGCTGGGGAACTGGCTGGCTTGGGATATTGATTGTGGCGCAATTGATGCACGCCTTCACCTTTGGTGTTCACCATGCCGTATCCATTTCCTATGTGCATCGCCTGTTTGACCCGGCACACCAGACGCAAGGGCAGGCGTTCTATATCGTTTTTACTTTCGGTATCGGCGGCAGCCTGGGAACGCTGCTGACGGGGTTACTCTGGAGCAGTCTGGGTGGCAACTGGCTGTTTTCCCTGGCATCGGTTGCGTCACTGCTGGCCTTGCTGGTCTGCTGGCGCGGCTTGAAAGAAGTCTGAATCACGCAGCACACCTGCCGGCTGATAAAATAACCGGCTTCGACGCAATCAATTCACTGGAAACTTCATGATCATCGTGATGAAACACGGCGCAGCCGATACCGAAGTCGATGCAGTCGTCAGCAAGATCCGCGAAGCCGGCCTGCGGGAGCATGTCTCGCGTGGTGCGGAACTGACCATCATTGGCGCGATTGGCGATGAGGGCAAGCTCTCTCCCGCGCATTTCGAAATGATGCCGGGCGTGGATCGCGCCACGCGCGTGGTCAAGCAGTACAAGATCGTTTCGCGCGATACCCATCCGCAAGGCTCGATCATCAATATCCGCGGCATCCCGCTCGGTGGCGAGCAGATTCAGGTGATCGCCGGCCCGTGTTCGATCGAAACTCAAGAACAGATGGATATTGCCGCCGATGCCGTGGCTGCGGCCGGCTGCAGCATGATGCGCGGTGGGGCTTTCAAGCCGCGCACCAGCCCGTATGCATTCCAGGGGCTGGGGGTGGAAGGGCTGGAAATCTTCCAGCAGGCCGCGCGCAGCCACAATCTGCCCATCGTGACCGAACTGATGGATGTGCGCATGCTCGATACCTTCATCGAGCACGATGTCGATGTGATCCAGATCGGCGCGCGCAACATGCAAAATTTCGATCTGCTGAAAGAAGTCGGCCGGGTCAACAAGCCGGTGATTCTCAAACGTGGCTTGTCCGCCACGATCAGCGAATGGCTGATGTCGGCCGAATATATTGCCGCCGGCGGCAACCACAACATCATCTTCTGCGAACGCGGCATCCGTACTTTCGAGACTGCCTACCGTAACGTGCTCGATATCACCGCGATTCCGGTCCTCAAGCGTGAAACCCATCTGCCGGTGATCGTCGATCCTTCGCATGCCGGCGGCAAGGCCTGGATGGTGCCGGCGCTGGCGCAAGCCGCAGTGGCCGCTGGGGCCGATGGCCTGCTGATCGAGATGCACCCGAACCCGTGCGAAGCCTGGTGCGATGCCGATCAGGCGCTGTCGCCGCAGGAGTTGAAACAACTGATGGTGACTTTGTCCGCCATTGCCACGGCCGTTGGCCGCAAGCTGTAAACGGGGCCGGGATGAAACCAATCAAGAAACTGGTCTTGCTGGGAACCGGGCTGATATCCGGCTCTTTTGCCCTGGCGCTCAAGCGCGCCAGACTGGTCGAACAAGTGGTCGGTGTCGGGCGCTCGCCGGAAAACCTGCAGCGTGCGCTGGAGTTGCGCGTGATCGATGCCGCCAGCCAGGATGCGGCCAGTGCGGTCATTGATGCGGATTTCGTGTTTATCGGCACGCCGGTCGGTCAGATGGGCGCACTGATGCAGGCGATTGCGCCGAATCTGGCGCCCGATTGCATTGTTAGCGATGGCGGCTCGACCAAGCAGGATGTTTGCGCGTTGTTCCGCCAGCATCTTGCTGGGCATCTGGCATATTGCGTGCCGGCGCATCCTATCGCCGGCTCCGAGCTTTCCGGTGCATCGGCCGCCACCTACGGTCTGTACGAGGGCCGGCGCGTGGTGCTCGCGCCTTTTGCCGAAACCGATCCGGCCGTGGTCGCCCGGGTCAACGCGCTGTGGCAGGCTTGCGGCGCGTTGGTGCATGAGATGCCGGCAGCCGAGCACGACGGCATTTTTGCCGCCGTCAGCCATGTGCCGCACTTGCTGGCCTATGCCTATATGAATGCGGTGCTCGACAAACCCAATGCGGCACTTTGCCTGGAATTCGCCGCGACCGGTTTTCGCGATTTCACGCGCATCGCAGGGTCGCATCCGGAAATGTGGCGCGATATCGCGCTGGCCAATCGCGAGGCTGTCCTGACGGACCTGCAGCGTTGTGCCACCCGAATTGCCGAGGTCACGGCGCTGGTCGAAGCGGCGGACGCCGATGCGTTGTACCGTTTCTTCGAGCGCGCCAGCGATGCCCGCAGCGTGTGGGGCAAGCCTTCTTCTGGATATTAGAAATATGAATCAGTTTGTACCGGTTATTGCCATTGATGGACCTTCCGCTTCCGGCAAAGGCACGGTTGCCCAGCGGGTTGCGACCGAGTTGGGGTTTCACTATCTTGATTCCGGCGCGCTGTACCGTCTGACCGCGCTTGCTGCCCGGCGCCAGGGCGTGGATTGGCGGGATGAGCCCGCTGTCGCCGGTATTGCCGCCAGGCTGGATGTGGTGTTCGAAGGTGAACGCATCCTGTTGGCTGGCGATGATGTCAGCCTGGCGATCCGTACCGAGGAAATGGGCGTGGGCGCCTCCACTGTGGCTGCGTTGCCGGCGGTGCGCATGGCCTTGCTGGCGCGCCAGCGTGAATTCGCGCAAATGCCGGGTCTGTTGGCTGATGGGCGTGACATGGGCTCGGTGGTGTTTCCCGCTGCGCCGCTCAAGATTTTTCTGACCGCCACTGCGGCGGTGCGGGCAGAGCGGCGTTACAAGCAGCTGCTTGGGCGTGGCGAAGCCGCCGATCTTGCCGCGATCACCGCCGAACTGGAAGCCCGCGATGAGCGCGATCGCGCCCGGGCCGTCGCGCCCCTGATGCAATTGCCCGATGCGCTGCTGCTGGAAACTTCGAACCTCGATATCGAACAAGCCGTTGCGCAGGTGCTGGCGTGGTGGCAGAGCCGGGTGCCGCGGTGAAAACGGCCATCGACCAGGCGCGTGAATTGATCGAAGCGGTGCAGGCCCGCGCGACCCTGGCGCGGCTGGCCGTGCTGAGCGTGCTGATTGAAGCCAACAGACCGCTGTCGCATCAGGAAGTCTTGCAGTTGATGGACCCACCGCTGGATCGGGTAACGGCTTACCGGGTATTTGACTGGCTGGAATTGGTCGGCATTGTCCACCGCATCAGCGCGGACGATCGCGTGACCCGGTTCTCCATTTCCCGTGCGCCGCATTGTCACGCGCACTTCCAGTGCGAGCAGTGCGGACGCATCTTCTGCCTTGATCAGGCACCGGTATTGCCCAGTGCCTTGCCGGAAGGCTTTGTGATGCGCACCATCGAAATGACGGTGAAAGGCGTGTGCGCGGATTGCAGTAATACGCCGCAGGTGGCTTGAGGAAACTCGCCAGTCAATGCGTAGTTACTTGTTTTCCTTCATTCCGGCCACCAGCGCGCCGATATTGTGCCGGTACATTCCCAGATAATTCCCTGTTGCCGCATCACGTGACAATGCATCCGAATAGAGTTTGGCCCCTGGTTGCGTGCCGGTTTCGCGGGCGATTTGCTCGATCAGTTTCGGGTTGCTGATGTTTTCCATGAACAGCGCCCGGATGCCTTCCTTTTTCATCTGCCGGATCAGCCGGGCCACGTCCTTGGCACTGGCTTCGGATTCGGTCGATACCCCTTGCGGTGAAATCAGGCGGATACCAAAGCGCTGGCCCAGATAGGCAAAGGCATCGTGCGAAGTCAGCACCACGCGTTTGCCGGGCGGCACGCTGGCGACTTCCTGCTGAGCCCATGCCATGAGTTGATCGATTTTCTTGCTGTAGCTGGCTGCTCGTGCCTGGTAATCCGCGGCTCCGGCAGGGTCGGCAGTGCTGAGGGCTTCGGCAATATTTTTGACCATCTGCTGAACGCGTACCGGGTCTTGCCAGGCGTGCGGATCAAGGCTGTGGCCGTGTTGTTCATCCTTCATCGCCAGCGGCGAAATGCCTTGCGTGACGGTGATCACCTTGCCGCGATAGTTGCTGGCCTGCTGCAGCCGCTTTTGCCAGCCTTCAAAGCCCAATCCATTGATGAAGAATAGACGAGTGCCGCCCAGCTTCTGCACGTCGGCCGGCGTAGGCTGGAAGATATGGGCATCCTGCTCGGGGCCGACCAGCGTGACCAGCTGGATGCGCTCGCCGCCGACGTTTTGCACCAGATCACCCAGAATGCTGAAGCTTGCCGCAACCGGCAGCGGGGCGGCGAGGGCGGGCAGGCAGAGCAGGGCGGACAGAAGCAACAACCATTTTTTCATGTCAATTTTCCTTGTGGCGGCGCGCACGCCAGCGGCCGTGCCAGCCATGCGGCGCAATAATGAGAGACAGCAGATAAACCAATCCGGCGGACAGCACGATGGCCGGTCCCGAAGGCAGGCTGAGATGGTAGGACAGCATCAGGCCCACCAGGCTGGCGACGAGGCCGGTGATCCAGGCGCTGAGGATCATGCCGGGCAGCGTATCGGCCCACAGGCGGCTGGCGGCGGCGGGCAGCATCATCAGTCCCACGGCCATCAGCGTGCCCATGGCCTGGAATCCGGCCACCAGGTTGAGAACGGTCAGGGCCACGAAGCCCAGGTGGTAGCGCGTGCCGCGTTTGCCGCCGGCCTGCAGATAACCAGGGTCGACGCATTCGAGCACCAGTCCGCGGTAATTGAGTGCCAGCCAGACCAGGGTGAGGCTGCTGATCGCGGCGACCAGTTGCAGGGAAATATCGTCCACCGCCAGCACCGAGCCGAACAGCAGGTGGATCAGATCGACATTGCTGCCCCACTTGGAAACCAGCAGCACGCCCAGTGCCAGTGCCACCAGATAGAAACCGGCAAAATTGGCGTCTTCGGAAAGATCGGTAAAGCGACTGGCGAGCCCTGCAAGCAGCGCGACCAGCAATCCGGCGACCACGCCGCCGCCGGCAAGCCAGGGCAGGGCAAAGCCACCCAGGATGAAACCGACCGCGGCGCCGGGCAAGACGGCATGAGAGAGCGCATCGCCCATCAAGCTCATGCGGCGCAGCACCAGCAGCACGCCGATCGGAGCGCAACCGGCGGAAAGTGCCACGCAGCCGGCCAGTGCGCGGCGCATGAAGGCAAAATCGGTGAGGGGCGAGAGCAACAGTTCATTCAATGTCATGGCCGTTCGCACCATTCGTCTTCGTCGTGTCCGTGGATCGCCGCCTGGGCGCGCGCCAGATTTTCCGAGCAGAGCACTTCGCTGCAGGCGCCCCAGGCAATGACCTCGCGCGCCAGCAACAGGGCGGAAGGAAAGCGCGAGCGTGCCAGGGCCAGATCGTGTACCACGGTGACCAGCGTTTTGCCGGCACCGTGCCATTCATCCAGCACGGCGAGCAGGATATCGAGGGTGCGGCTATCGACGCTGTTGAAGGGTTCGTCCAGCAAGACGACCGGCGCATTTTGCACGATCAGGCGGGCGAAGCGGGCGCGTTGCAGTTGCCCGCCGGAAAGCGTGGCCAGTGATCGCGTGGCGAAGTCTTCCAGCCCCACGCGCTCCAGCGCCTCGTGGGCTTGCTCACGCGCTTGCGGCTGAATGCGTGCCCAGTTGCCTGCCGTGCGCCAGTTGCCGGCCAGTGCCAGCTCCGCCACGGTCAGCGGAAACTGGCGATCCAGCTCGGTCAGTTGCGGCAGATAACCGGCTTCACCGTGAATCTCGATGTCGCCGGTGGCGGGTAATAACCCGACCATGGCCTTGAGCAGCGTGGTTTTGCCGGCGCCATTCGGACCGACAATGGCTGTGTGGCTGCCGGCAGCAAAACATCCGCTGATATGGTGTATCGCCGGGTGTTTGCGGTAGCAAACAGTCAGGTTGCGTAATTCGATCATGCCAACGCCCATCCGGTCAGCAGCCAGATCAGTGCCAGCATGGGCAGGATGAGCAGCAGGCGTTGCCAAGCGGACAGGGCAAACAGGCGGGCCGCAAAATTGGGGAAATTCATGGTTTCATTCTCAATTGCAACACAGTTGCATGAGCGAATGGTGCCTGATGCGCTTGTTCCTGTCCAGCGTGAAGGTGCGGGCGATTCAGAAGCGGCGGGTGTAGCGCAGGCTGATAAAGTCGACGCCAGGATTGGGTTCTTTGATGTAGGCGTTGGAGTAGTGCCAAAAGACCAGACCCAGCTCGTTTTCCAGATCAGGCCCAAAGCGGTTGCCAATTTCCAGTCGATTGGCAAATTGAAAGTGCGTGGAAAACCGGCGATTGTCGGAAATTTTCAGGTTGGAAACCAGTGCGCCGCCAAGCCCGTATTCGATATAAGGGGCCCAGACACTGGTTTTGCTGAATTCATAGCGAACTGCGACACCCAAAGCCCCCACCCAGTTTTCACGCGATTGCGGGTTCCAACGGGTAACGCTGGCCTCCCAATTCGTGACAACGCTTCCGGTGCTGCTTTCAAACCAGCGGCCGTTAAAGCTATCCCTGATGGATATCTGGAGGAAATCGAAATCCTTGTCAGAAGTGTCAAGGTTGCTTCCGCCGGCAATACTTACGCCATCCAGAGCCCAGCATGCGGGGTGAAGTAACAATGCGGCGACCAGCGGGCGAATTGTCGATGCGATTTTCATCAATGTCTCCAAGGCAATATTTGATTCCGGGTTTCGGCAAGGGAAAATGCTTGCAATAATCGGCTGCACTGTGCTAGGAGCATTTTTTTAAAAATAGACTTTGGTAGGGAAATAAGAAGAGGGCGGTGCTAAGCGGTCTTACTGTGAATATCAGCAACTTGCGAGAAAAAATAAAGCTACCATAGTAGATTGTGTTTGGATTTTGCGAATCCGGCGCTGTCGCTGCAGGGGTGGCTTCTACGCGAGTCCACCACCTTGCCGAATCGTGAAGATGAGTGCGATCAACATGGTGTTTTTAGTCATTTTTGCCACAGTGGATAAACGATGTTCGTGCATACAAATAAATGCACTAACTGCTTGAACTGAAAAAGAGAAATCATTATACTATCGCGCTTGTCGCAAGTGGTTTGCTTGCGGCGGTGTAGCGCCGGCCTTGCGCAAGGCTAAGCCGGCAATTTTTTCAAATAACCCGCCCTCTCGCGCCAGCGTTAGGGAATGCATGGAAAATTCCATCACATGACTACTGCAATCGAATCCGGCTCCATGGAGAGCTTTGCCAGCCTTTTCGAAGAAAGCCTTACCCGCCAGGAAATGCGCTCTGGTGAAGTGATCACTGCTGAAGTGGTTGGCATCGACAACAACTTCGTGACCGTGAATGCTGGTTTGAAGTCCGAGTCCCTGATCCCGGCAGAAGAATTCAAGAACGACGCAGGCGTGATCGACGTCAAGGTCGGCGATTTCGTGACCGTTGCGATCGATAGCCTGGAAAACGGCTACGGCGAAACCAAGCTCTCCCGCGAAAAGGCCAAGCGCCTCGCCGCCTGGATCGAGCTGGAAGATGCGCTGGACAAGGGCGCCATCCTGAATGGCGTGATCTCTGGCAAGGTCAAGGGCGGCCTGACTGTTATGGTCAATGGTCTGCGCGCCTTCCTGCCGGGTTCGCTGGTCGATATCCGTCCGATCAAGGACACCACCCCGTTCGAAGGCAAGCTGGTCGACTTCAAGGTGATCAAGCTCGATCGCAAGCGCAACAACGTGGTTGTTTCCCGCCGCGCCGTGCTGGAAGAAAGCTTGGGCGAAGAGCGTCAGAAACTGATGGAAACGCTGAAGGAAGGCGCAACCATCAAGGGTATCGTCAAGAACATCACCGACTACGGTGCGTTTGTTGACCTCGGCGGTATCGACGGCCTGCTGCACATCACCGATCTGGCATGGCGCCGTGTCAAGCACCCGTCCGAAGTTCTGGCTGTGGGCGACGAAGTCGAAGCCAAGGTGCTCAAGTTCGACCAAGAGAAGAACCGTGTTTCCCTGGGTCTCAAGCAATTGGGCGAAGATCCGTGGGTGGGCCTGTCCCGCCGTTACCCGAACAACACCCGCTTGTTCGGCAAGGTGACCAACCTGACCGACTACGGTGCGTTTGTTGAAATCGAACAAGGCATCGAAGGCCTGGTACACGTTTCCGAAATGGATTGGACCAACAAGAACGTTCATCCGTCCAAGGTTGTTTCCCTGGGCGATGAAGTTGAAGTGATGATCCTCGATATCGACGAAGACAAGCGTCGTATCAGCCTGGGCATGAAGCAGTGCGCCGCCAATCCGTGGGACGATTTCGCGATCAACCACAAGAAGGGCGACAAGCTCAAGGGCGCGATCAAGTCGATTACCGACTTCGGCGTGTTCGTTGGCCTGCCGGGCGGCATCGATGGTCTGGTTCACCTCTCCGACCTGTCCTGGAACGTGGCTGGCGAAGAAGCCGTTCGCAACTACAAGAAGGGCGACGAAGTGGAAGCCATGGTGCTGTCCATCGATGTCGAGAAGGAACGCATCAGCCTCGGCATCAAGCAGATGGAAGGTGATCCGTTCAACAACTTCGTGGCTGGCAGCGACAAGGGCGCAATCGTCAAGGGTACCGTCAAGTCCATGGATGCCAAGGGTGCCGTAATTGCTCTGGCTGACGACGTGGAAGGCTACCTGCGTGCGACCGAAGTTTCCCGTGACCGCGTGGAAGACATCCGTTCCGTACTGAAGGAAGGCGATACCGTTGAAGCCATGATCATCAACGTTGACCGCAAGAACCGCGCGATCAACCTGTCGATCAAGGCCAAGGACATGGGCGACGAAAAGGATGCGATGAGCAAACTTGCATTCGATGCCAATGCCGGTACTGCTGGTACGACCAACCTTGGCGCGCTGCTGAAGGCCAAGCTTTCCGGCAACGCCGAATAAGCCTGATCGAGGTGAGCATGACCAAGTCGGAACTCATCGCAAAACTGGCGGAGCGGTATCCGCAGCTCGTCGCCAAAGATGCCGAGCTGGCAGTGAAAACCATCCTCGATGGTATGGCCAAAAGCCTTTCACAAGGCCAGCGTATCGAGATTCGCGGTTTCGGCAGTTTCGACCTGAACTACCGCCCGCCGCGGCAGGGACGCAATCCGAAATCCGGCACGAAAGTGCTGGTTCCGGAGAAATATGTGCCCCATTTCAAGGCTGGTAAGGAATTGCGTGAACGGGTAGACGAAGAAATCGTCTGATTCTGGATCGTGATTCAAGGTATCAAGCGGCGTCGCAAGACGCCGCCGGCAACAAGAAAAACCCCGCTGCTGCAAAGGAGCGGGGTTTTTCTTTGTGTGATGCCTTCAGATGTTCAGCGGCTGGCCAGCCAGGCGCGCCACCCGCCAAAGCGGGTGATGTTCTCCGCGTTCGTCAATCCGGCGCTTTCACAGACAAAACCGCTGACCGCGCTGCCGTCGGCGAGCTTGACCTTGCCGATGCCCAATGGCGCCGGGATGCCGGCAACAAAGCTGCCGAACTCGCTTGCCGGCAATTCCCAGATTTCCAATTCGATGCTGGCACCATTCTCTGCGACCTTGACCATGCCCGGGCGCAGTGGCGGTCCGCCGGCCAGCGCATAGAAGCTGTATTCCGGTGCCGAATGCGTGGTTGCGATCAACCTGCCGTCGCGTTGAGTCAATTGCCAGTTGAGCGGCAAACCGGAGAGGTGCGCGCCGCAGACCGCGACTCGAACCTGGCCATTGGCAACGGGCTGCGGCAACGAGCCGACCGCAGGCAAAGTCTGGCCGGTAGCGCCGAGCGTGAGCGCCGTGTCGGCTTGCCAGCGCGCGGCGAGTTGCAGCAGCGGCAAATCCTGGTGCGCCGGCGCGAACAGCGTCACGCCGAACGGCAAGCCGTCGGCGCGCATTGCCGCCGGTACTGCTACGGCAGCATAGTCGAGCAGGTTCATGAAGTTGGTGTAATAGCCCAGATCGGTGTTGAGTTTGACCGGTTCGGCTTCGACTTCGGCAATGGTGTAGTGCCGCCCCGCCGTGGGCGTGAGCATCACATCGACGTTGCGCCAGGCCTCGGCACAAATCTGCTTCAACGCCTGTAACTTGTAGAACGCATCGAAGGTATCCGTGGCGGAGAACTTCTTGGCACCCAGTGTGATTTCGCGCGTGACCGGAAAGACGGATTCAGGTTGGCGTTCGATGAAATCCTTGATTACATGGTAGCGCTCGGCCACCCACGGGCCACCGTAGAGCAGGCGTGCGGTTTCCAGCAGCGGGGTGAAATCGATTTCCACGCGCTTGCCGCCCAGCGCTTCCAGTCGGGTGACGGCTGCGGCAAACAGGTCCAGGTTAATCGTATCGCCGAAGAACGCCAGTTGCTCGGCGCGCGGCACGCCGAAACGGAAAGGATCGCCTGCCGCGAATCCGCGCCCATGCGGCTGGGCCGGGCGGCTGTAGGCATCTTGCGCATCAAAGCCCAGCGCTGCGGCGAAAACGGCCTGTGCGTCGCTGGCGGTCAAGGCGAAGATCGAAACCGCATCGAGCGAGCGACAAGCCGGTACCACGCCTCGCGTGGAAAGCAACCCGCAGCTGGGTTTCAGCCCGACCAGATTGTTGAACGCCGCCGGTACCCGGCCGGAGCCGGCGGTATCGGTACCCAGCGAAAAACTGACCTGGCCGCTGGCGACGCTGACTGCCGAGCCGGAGCTGGAACCGCCGGAAATGTAGTCCGAGTCGAACGCATTCTGGCAGGCGCCATAGGGCGAGCGCGTGCCGTTGAGCCCGGTGGCGAACTGGTCGAGGTTGGTTTTGCCCAATGGAATCGCGCCGGCCGCGATCAGTTTTTCCACCACGAAGGCGCTGGATTCCGGCACATAGGCGTAATCCGGGCAGCCGGCGGTGGTGGGGTGGCCTGCCAGATCGATGTTGTCTTTGATGGCAAACGGTACGCCGTAGAGCGGCAGGCTGGCCGGATTTTGTGTATCTAGCGCAGCCGCCATTTCCATCAATCGCTCGGCAGGCAACAGGCTGATCCAGGCGTGATGCGTATCGGCGGCGACTTTTTCCCGCAGGTGGGCAATCAGCGTGCTGGGCTTCAGGCCGGCGCGGTAGGCGGCGGCCAGCGAGGTCAGATCGAGACTGGCGGGGATCATGCTTTTTCTCCTTGAATGGCTTGCAGCACCAGCAAATCCTGGCCGGCGGATACGGGGGTGGCTTCGCGGCTGAACACCTGCAGCACTTCGCCATCGATGGGCGCGGTGACGGTGAATTCCATCTTCATCGATTCCAGAATCACCAGCGCATCGCCGGCGCGCACCTGCTGGCCGGGCTCGATCAGCACTTTCCAGACATTGCCGGGCAGGTGCGCTGCCACCAGCCGAGCGTCTTCGGGCAGATCAAGTTCGGATTCGGTGCTGGCGGCGGCGATATCGGCTTCGCTGATGTATTCGGCCTGGCCGGCGATTTTCCAGCGCTCGCGCTCGGCCTCGAATGCCGTTTGCTGGCGGGTTTTGAACTCGGTGATTTCGTCGGCATTGTCGGCAAGGAAACGGCGGTAATCGGCCAGGCGGAAGCTGCCTTCCTCGATGCGCAGCGCGGCGCGCCCGGCGACGAAATCCTTGCGCAATTGCAGCAGCTCGGCTTCGCTGACCAGGGTGAAACGCACCTGATCGAAGAAGCGCAGCAGCCAGGGTTTGGCAAATTCGCGCGTCTGGTTCCAGCGGTTCCACATCTGCACGGTGCGCCCGACAAACTGGTAGCCGCCCGGGCCTTCCATGCCGTAGACGCACATGTATGCGCCGCCGATACCCACGGCGTTTTCCGGCGTCCAGGTCCGTGCCGGGTTGTACTTGGTGGTGACCAGGCGGTGACGTGGATCGAGTGGCGTGGCCACCGGCGCGCCCAGGTACACGTCACCCAACCCGAGCACCAGATAACTGGCGTCGAAAACGGTGCGATAAACATCCTCAATCGAATCGAGCCCGTTGATGCGGCGGATGAATTCGATATTGGACGGGCACCACGGCGCATCTTTCCTGACCGACTGCATGTATTTTTCGATCGCGAGCTGGGCGGCTGGATCGTCCCAGGAAAGCGGGAGGTAAACGGTTCGGCTCGGAACCACCATATCGTCGATCGACGGCAGTTCCGCTTCGGCCTGCTGCAAGGCGGCGAGCAGCACGGCGCGGTCGGTGCGGCGGGCATCGAAATGCAACTGCAGCGAGCGGATGCCGGGGGTCAGATCGATGATGCCGGGTTGCGGGTGCGTGGCGAGCCAATCCATCAGTGCCTGAACACGGAAGCGCAGTTCCAGATCGAGCACCAGCGGGCCGTATTCCACCAGCAAATAGCCATCGCCGGCCTGGCGGTAGACCACACGCGGACGTTCACCGGTTGCAGGCAATTCTGCGAGCACCGGCGTGGTCAGGGTTGCCGGCTCGGCGTGCAACGCCGACGTGAGCGGCGCGGTCAAGGTGGCAAGTGCCAAATCGGTGGCCTGTAGGCGTTGCGCTGCGGTTGCGGCGCTGACCGGCACGAAGCGCAGCGTATCGCCTGGGCGCAACTGCCCCAGTTTCCACAATTCGGCCTGAACTACGACTGCCGGGCAGACGAAGCCGCCCAGGCTCGGGCCATCCGGACCGAGGATCACCGGCATGTCGCCGGTGAAGTCGATCGCGCCGATGGCATAGGCATTGTCGTGGATATTCGAAGGATGCAGGCCGGCTTCGCCGCCATCGGTGCGTGCCCATTCGGGTTTCGGGCCGATCAGGCGCACGCCGGTGCGGCTGGAGTTGTAATGCACTTCCCAATCGGTGGCGAAGAAGACGGCGATGTCCGGATCGGTGAAGAAGTCCGGCGCGCCATGCGGGCCGTAGAGCACGCCGATTTCCCAGGCATGGCTGTATTGCGGTGCTTCGACCGACTGGATGGCTGGCAATGCGCTGCTGGCGGAAATATGCAGCACATCGCCCAGGCGCAGGGTGCGTCCGGCATGCCCGCCGAACTGGCCGAGCGTGAAGGTCGATTTGCTGCCCAGATAATCCGGCACGTCGAAACTGCCGGCCACGGCCAGATAGCTGCGGCAGCCGGCATCTTTCACCGCGCCAATGCGCAGCACGCTGCCGGCCTTGACCGCATGCGCCTGCCAGAAGGCCAGCGGCGCGTCGTCGAGCGTCGCGGCGGTCTGCGCGCCGGTCAGGGCGATCACGGCATCGCAATTGAAACGCAGTGTCGGGCCGGTCATCGTGCATTCGAGCGCGGCCGCGCCCTCAGCGTTGCCGACCAAGCGGTTGGCGGCACGCAGCGCCAGATCGTCCATCGGGCCGGACGGCGGCACGCCGACATCCCAGTAGCCGACGCGCCCGGGCCAATCCTGGATCGTCGACTGCACGCCGGGTTCAAGCACATCCACGGTGCTCGGACGATAGTGGAAACTGTTCAGATAGCGCGTGGTCTGCTGCCCGGCGCGGAAGACTTCGCCTTGCAAGATCTGCTTCAGATAGGCGCGGTTGGTTTCGATGCCGTGCACGCGGGTGGCATCAAGCGCGGCGATCAGTTTTTCCACCGCAGCTTCGCGTGTTGCCGCGTGCACAATGATTTTGGCGACCATCGGGTCGTAATACGGCGGAACTTCCGAGCCGGTGGCCACCGCCGTTTCGACGCGTGCATCGGCCTGGAAGGCGACCTCGGTCAGCAAGCCGGACGAGGGCTGGAAGTCCTTGGCCGGGTCTTCGGCGTACAGCCGAACCTGGATCGAAGCGCCTTGCGGCGCGGGGGCGGAGGCGGGCAGCGCCAGATCGCCGCTGGCCAGCAGCACCATCCATTCGACCAGATCGACGCCGGTCACTTCCTCGGTCACGCCGTGCTCGACCTGCAGGCGGGTGTTCACTTCAAGGAAATAGAACTCGCCGGTCTTGGCATCCATCACGAACTCCACCGTGCCGGCGGAGCGATAGGCAATCGATTCCATCAGCCGGATCGCGGTATCGGCAAGGCGTTGGCGTTGATTCTCGGACAATCCGGGCGCCGGGGTTTCTTCGATCACTTTCTGGTTGCGGCGCTGCACCGAGCAATCGCGCTCGCCCAGCGCCAGCACTTGGCCGTTGCCATCGCCGAACACCTGCACCTCGATATGGCGCGCGGCTTCGACGTATTTTTCCAGGTAGATGCCGGCTTCCTTGAAGTTGGCGCGCGCGAGTCGATCGACCGAGGCATAGGCTTCGGCCAGTTCATCTTCGGACCAGATCAGGCGCATGCCGATGCCGCCGCCGCCGGCGGTGCTTTTCAGCATCACCGGGTAGCCGATGCGGGCCGCCTCGGCGCGGGCGTGACCGACATCGGTGAGCAGGCCGCTGCCGGGCAGCAGCGGCACGCCGGCCTGTTGGGCCAGCTCGCGTGCGGTGTGCTTGAGGCCGAAGGCCAGCATCTGCGCCTTGGTCGGACCGATAAAGGCAATCCCGGCGGCCTCGCAGGCATCGGAGAAATCCGGGTTTTCCGAAAGGAAGCCGTAACCGGGATGGATGCCTTGCGCGCCGGTGGTTTTGGCGGCTTCAAGGATCTTGTCGGCGCGCAGGTAGCTCTCGGCGGCCGGGGCCGGGCCGATGCAGATGGCTTCGTCGGCCAGGGTGACGTGCAGGGAATTGGCATCGGCTTCGGAGTAAACCGCAACCGAGGCGATGCCGAGTTTTTTCAGGGTACGGATCACCCGGCAGGCAATGGCACCGCGGTTGGCGATAAGGACTTTGCTGAACATGGTGGTGTCTCGCAGACTAGACGGGTCGTCCCGCTTGTTCTTTTTCCGCCGGGTCGTCCCGGGGGCCGGCTTGGCCGGCAATCTTTCGGTGTAGGTCGGAAAAGCGCAGCGCCTTCCGACGCTGGAATGTAAAACGCACATGTGTCGGATGGCGCCTTCGGCTGATCCGACCTACGGATTTCAGCGTACGTATCAGCTTCCCGATCAGTCCCAAATCAGGAACTGCACCGGCGTCGGGTTATACGCATTGCACGGGTTGTTGAGCTGCGGGCAGTTGGAAACCAGCACCCAGATATCCATCTCGGCGCACAGTTCCACGTACTTGCCCGGCCCGGAAACGCCGTCGTCGAACTTCAGCTGGCCCTCGGCGGTGACCGGCACGTTCATGAAGAAATTCACGTTGGGCACCAGATCGGCCTTGGTCAGGCCCGAGTCGGACTGCTGGATCGCCAGCATGTAGTTGTCGCGGCAGCTGTGCATGAATTTCCTGGCCAGCGCGTAGCGCACGGTGTTGCTCTCGGCCGCGCAGGCGCCGCCGAGCGTGTCGTGCCGGCCGCAAGTATCGGCGACGATGGTCAGCATCGGGTTGCCGTCGCTGCTGTAGAGCACCGAGCCCGTGGTCAGGTAGATGCCGCCCTGCTGCAGGATGGTTTCGGTGGCGCTGTAATGCTCGTCGGTATCGTGGCGGTTGTAGAAAATCACGTCGGCGGCCTGGTTGCCTTCCAGGTCCACGATGCGCAGGGTCTGGCCCTTTTTGACTTCATGCAGCCAGGGTTCGCCCGAAGGCAGCGTTGCACTATGGCAGGCTTGCGCCGGATTCAGCGCGCTTTCCTGGATGCGGATGGCGGTTGCGGTCATGGTGTTTCCCCTCAAGCCAGATACAGCAGGTCGGTGTTGTAGAGCGCGCGCGCGCATTCGGGCCGGAACGCGCGGCAGTAGTCGTCGGCCGGGGCCGGGCCGCAGCGCCAGGCCGCGACGCCAACCTTGCCCGGCGCGTAGTCGGGGCGCGGATCGAGCGGATGCGGCGCGGCCGAAACGGCGACGATCACATCCATGTCGAGGCGCAGATCGACGCTGGCACCGATCTGGGCGTGGTTCGGGGCGAAGTGGAAACGGCCTTCTTCATCGACGCTGACCTTGCTTAAGAAATTGACCGGGGCGACCAGATCGCGCCGCATCAGTCCGTACTTGCCGATCTCGATCAGCAGGCCGTCTTTGCCCGAGCGGTACATGCCGTTGCGGAATTGCTGGTAAGGGTGCGCGCCGTATTTCTCCTGCATCCGGGCGGCATCGAGCAGCAGGCCGAGCGGATCATGCCAGCCCAGATCGTCGCGGATGATCGATGCCATCGAGCGGCCCATGTCGCTCATCAGCACATGGCCGCGGGTGTAGTGCGCGGTGTGCTCGGCCTTGAGCGAATCGGGCATGTTGTAGCGTTCGAGCTTTTCCCGCGCCGAGTAGAGCACCAGCGAAAGGTTGGCGCCGGCTTCGAGCGCGGTCAGGCGCAATGCCGTGCCGCGCGGCAGAAGCCACGACCAGTGACCGCCGCCGGGAATTACGTCGGAAAACATCACTTTGTCCGCCTCCAGATCGGGGGCGAACTGTTGCCAGCGCTGGTCGATATCGACCGCGTTGGCGGGGGTGACAACAGGGGAATTCATGTTTCAAGCCTCGCTTTGGTTAGCCTGGGCGGACAAGCGCTCCAGCTGTTCAAGGTCGGTTTTCATGCCGGAGGTCTCGCGGATGCGCACCAGGATTTCGCGCTTCAAAGCCAGAAATTCGGGCGAGAGCTTCATGTCCTGGTTGCGCTCGGCGGGCAGCGGCACCTCGTAGATCGTGTCGATGCGTCCCGGTCGCGGTGCCATCAGCACGATGCGCTGGCCGAGGTAGATCGCCTCCTCCACATCGTGGGTCACGAAGACGATGGTGCTGCCTTCGATGCGGTGCACATGGCGGATCAGGTCGTGCATCACCTCGCGCGTTTGCGCATCGAGCGCGCCGAAAGGCTCGTCCATCAGCAGGATTTCCGGTCGGCTCATCAGCGCGCGGGCAATCGCCACGCGCTGCTGCATGCCGCCGGAAAGCTGGTTCGGATAAGCGGTGGGCACATGAGAGAGGCCCATCAGGTGGAGCAGGGCATCGGCGCGGCCTGCTGCTTTTTCCACATCGGCCGAGGTGCGATCACGGGAATGGGCCTTGAGCTGGCGGCAGAACTTGATGTTGTCCGTCACCGACAGCCACGGGTAGAGGCTGTAGTGCTGGAACACCATCGCACGATCTACGCCAGGGCCGTCGATGGGCTGGCCATTGACCCGGATCTCGCCCGAGGATTGCGTCTCCAGCCCGCCGATCATGCGCAGCAGCGTGGATTTGCCGCAGCCCGATGCGCCGACGAAAGTGACGAATTCGTTGGGCTGGATCGCCAGATTGGCGTTATCCAATGCCTGGATTGCTTTCGCGCCCTCGTTGAAGGTTTTGTAAACCGCGTTGATTTCGATTTTCGCCGGGGTATTCATCAGTGCCTCCCGGAAAGCCAGGGGAAGGCCAGGCGATGGATCTGTCGGAACAACTGATCAATCACCAAGCCGATCAAGCCGATCATCAGGATGCCGGCAAAAATCTTGTCGGTTTGCAGGAAACGCTGTGCCTTCAGTACCGCGTAACCCAGGCCCGAATTGGCGGCGACAAGCTCGGCCACCACCAGATAGGTCCAGGCCCAGCCCATGGTCACGCGCAGCGTATCGAGCAAAGCCGGCTTGGCCGAAGGCACGATCACCTTGGTCAGTATCTCGCCGCGCGTGGCGCCCATGGTCTGGGCTGCCTCGATCTGCGCCATCGGCACGCGGCGGACGTCCTCGGCCACCATCAGCACCATCTGGAAGAATGTCCCGATGAAGATGATGGCGACCTTGGAGCCTTCGTCGATCCCGATCCAGAGCATCACAAGCGGAATGAACGCCACTGCCGGCATGTAGCGGATGAAGTCGGTCAGTGGCTCCAGGAAAGCCTGCACCGCCCGGTAGCTGCCGATATACAGCCCCAGCGGCAGGGCGATGACGGCCGAAAGTAGCCAGCCCGCCACCACGCGCCAGGTGCTGATCGCCATGTCGCCGAGCAGATCGTCCGCGGAAAGCCAGCTCCAGGTCCGGGCCAGCACATCGGCCGGGCCGGGCAGGAAGACCTTGTTAGTGCCTTCCAGTCCGGAAACGAACCACCACAACAGCAAGGGGACCACCAGCCCGGCCAGTGCCAGGGTCAGGTAGACCTTGCGCGGAATGCCGGCGCGCAAGGTCCACAGGCGGGATCGGGAATCAGCCATGCTTCGTCCTCACTTGGCTGCAGGTTTGCCAAGCGCTTCGGCGAGCAGCGAGCCATCCACGCCTTTGCCGGCATCGGGCTTGCCATCGATCAGCTTGTTTTCGAGCAGGAAGCCGGCGATGGTGGGCGCAACCGCTTGCAAGGAAGCCTTGTTGGCCGGATCGAGCGCAGCCTGGTTGGCGGCGGCATCAAAGAACTTGGTGCCGGGCAGGAAAACCTTGTATTCGGCTGGCGGCAGGCTCACCACCTTGGCCATGATCTTGACCGCTTCGTCCGGATTTTCGCGGATGAATTTCTCAGTCTCGAACCAGGCCTTGATCATGCCGACCAGTTCCTTGCGCTTGCCCTTGATGGCCTTTTCCTGTGCGACCAGTAGATCAGGAATCAGGCCCGGCATGTCCTTGGAGGTGAACAGCGCCTTGCCCTTGCCGCTTTTCTCGATCTGGCTGACCCACGGATTCCAGACCACGGCGGCTTCCACGCGGCCGGTCATGAACGCGGCCGCAGCATCGCCGGCGGATAGGTTGACGATCTTCACGTCCTTGATGCTCATGCCGTTCTTGGCGAGCGCCGTCGCCAGCACGAAGTGCGAAATGCTGAACTCTTCCAGCGCCACGCTCTTGCCCTTGAGTTCGGCAATCGATTTGATCTTGGGGCTGACCAGCAGGGCATCGTTGCCGGCCGAGTTGTCGTTCACCAGCACGGTCTTCAGCGGCAAACCCTTGGCGAGCGGACCCATGGTATCGGACCAGGTTTGCGAGTTGGCATCGAGCTGACCCGAGGAAAGCGCCGAGATCGAATCGGTGTAGTTGGCGAACCAGACGAGTTTTACATCGGCGCCGTTTTTCTTGAAGAAACCCTTCTGTTCGGCCACATACCAAGCCACCCAGCCCGGCCAGTCGGATACGCCGACTTTGACCTGGGCGAGTGCCGGTGCGGCAGCGGTGACCAGTGTCAGGCCAAGGCAGGCGCTGCCGATCAGGGTACGCAGACGGGAAAAGGCGGAAGGTGCAACGGATGCGGAAAAGTGGTGATGCATGACAGGCTCCCTTGATACGGATGGATAGGCGAGAGGGCGCTCTTCATCAAAGCGATCCTCCCGGGCTTTTATCCCTCCGTGGAGCCTTGCAATGGTTGGCTATCTGGCCGCCAACACCGCATGACCGGTAGCTCTCGGACCAGTCATTCCACCCGCAGTGTGCAACCGCAAGCAGAACCGGAACCCTAGCCACCCTTCGAATGAGCGAATTCATTGTTACGTGCTTCGCCCCTCTCGTGATCAACTACGTAGCACGAGGCGTGCCAGAGTGTGGGGGTATTTGCTTAAGCATTTAAAAACAGCGTGTTGCAGTGGGCGCGGGCAGGATTTCCTGTTGGCATGTGGTTGATGAATTGTGCTTGTTAATGGTGCACTGGGCTGATTTGTGAGTGTTTGTGGTGCAGTACGGGAACACAAAAGGCCAACCCGTACTGCGGTTGGCCTTTTGTTTGAGCGCTACCGGGGGAGGGCGGGATCACGCCTTGCCGAACACCACCATGCCATTCTTTGCATCCACGCGCACCACATCCTTAGGGGCGTATTCGCCGTTGAGGATCTTCTTCGCCAGCGGGTTTTCGATCTCGCTCTGGATCGCGCGTTTCAGCGGCCGCGCGCCGTAGACCGGATCAAAGCCGGCCTCTGAGACCAGATCGAGCGCGGCTTCGGTGGCGACCAAGTCCATTTCCATATGCTGCAGCCGCGCTTCGAGTCGCTTGAGCTGGATACGAGCGATGTTGCGGATCTGTTCCTTGCCCAGGCCGTGGAACACCACCACCTCGTCGATGCGGTTGATGAATTCGGGCCGGAAGTGGGTTTTCACTTCACCCAGCACCGCCATCTTGATCAGCTGGTAATCGCTTTCGGCCATGCTCTGGATCAGATCCGAGCCCAGGTTGCTGGTCATCACCACCACGGTGTTCTTGAAATCGACCGTGCGACCCTGGCCGTCGGTCAAACGGCCATCGTCGAGCACTTGCAGCAGCACGTTGAAAACATCGGGGTGTGCTTTTTCCACTTCATCGAGCAGAATCACCGAATACGGCTTGCGGCGCACGGCTTCGGTCAGGTGGCCGCCTTCCTCGTAGCCGACATAACCGGGCGGGGCGCCGATCAGGCGGGCGACCGAGTGCTTTTCCATGAATTCGCTCATGTCGACGCGCAACAGGTGCTCTTCCGAATCGAACAGGAATTCGGCCAGTGCCTTGCACAGCTCGGTCTTGCCCACGCCGGTCGGGCCGAGAAACAGGAACGAGCCATACGGGCGGTTCGGGTCGGAAAGGCCCGAGCGCGAGCGGCGGATTGCATCGGAAACCAGGCGAACGGCTTCTTCCTGGCCGACCACACGCTGGTGGATTTTGTCTTCCATGTGCAAGAGCTTGTCGCGCTCGCCCTGCATCATTTTGCTCACCGGAATGCCGGTGGCGCGGCTGACCACTTCGGCGATTTCCTCGGCGCCGACTTGCGTGCGCAGCAGGCGCGGTGATTCGCCTCCGGATTCGCGCGCTTCGGCCGCGTGCAGCTTGGCTTCCAGCTCGGGCAGCTTGCCGTATTGCAGCTCGGATGCCTGTTGCCAGTCGCCGCGACGGCGCGCGGCATCCATCGCCTGCTTGAGCTGCTCCAGCTCTTCCTTGATCGACTGGCTGCCGAGCACGGCGGCTTTTTCGGCCTTCCAGACTTCCTCCAGATCGGAGTATTCCTTTTCCAGCCGCGCCATTTCTTCTTCCAGCAGGGCCAGGCGTTTTTGCGAGGCTTCGTCCTTTTCCTTCTTGACGGCTTCGCGCTCGATCTTGAGCTGGATCACGCGCCGGTCGAGCTTGTCCATGACTTCCGGCTTGGAATCTATTTCCATCTTGATGCGGCTGGCAGCCTCGTCGACCAGATCGATGGCCTTGTCCGGCAGAAAGCGGTCGGTGATGTAGCGGTGGCTCAATTCCGCTGCGGCGACGATGGCCGGGTCGGTGATCTCGACGCCATGGTGGATTTCGTATTTTTCCTTCAGGCCGCGCAGGATGGCGATGGTGTCTTCCACGCTCGGTTCGTCGACCAGCACCTTCTGGAAGCGGCGCTCCAGTGCAGCATCCTTTTCCACGTATTTGCGGTATTCGTCGAGCGTGGTCGCGCCGATGCAATGCAGCTCGCCGCGCGCCAGCGCCGGTTTGAGCATGTTGCCCGCGTCCATCGCGCCCTCGGCTTTGCCGGCGCCGACCAGCGTGTGCAGCTCGTCGATAAACACGATGTTGTTGCCTTCGTCCTTGGCGAGTTCGTTCAGCACTGCTTTCAGGCGCTCCTCGAATTCGCCGCGATACTTGGCGCCGGCGATCAACGAGGCCAGATCGAGCGACAGCACTTTCTTGTGCTTCAGCGATTCGGGTACTTCGCCGTTGATGATGCGCTGTGCCAGGCCTTCGACGATGGCGGTCTTGCCCACGCCCGGCTCGCCGATCAGCACCGGGTTGTTCTTGGTGCGACGCTGCAGTACCTGGATCGCGCGACGGATTTCGTCATCGCGGCCGATCACCGGGTCGAGCTTGCCGATGCGGGCGCGCTCGGTCAGATCGATGCAGTATTTCTTGAGTGCCTCGCGCTTTTGCTCGGCGTCTTCGCTATCCACGCTCGCGCCGCCGCGCACGGCCTCAATCGCGGCAGAAATGGCTTCCGCCTTGCCGCCGTGCTGTTTCAGCAACTTGCCGGTCTCGCCCTTGTCCTCGGTCAGCGCCAGCAGATACAGGTCGGACGAGATGAACTGGTCCCCGCGTTTGGTGGCGGCCTTGTCGACCAGATTGAGCACGTTGTTCAGATCGCGCGAAACCGAGATTTCGCCATCAATGCCTTCCACCTTGGGCAGCCGCTTGATCGCCAGATCGAGTGCGCTTTTCAGCGCTGCCACATTCACGCCGGCGCGGGCGAGCAGGGCGCCGGCGCCCGAATCGCTGTCGTTGAGCAGGGCCAGCAACAGATGCTGCGGCTCGATGGCCGGGTTGTCGTGGCCGAGCGCCAGGCTCTGGGCATCGGCAAAGGCCTGCTGGAACTTGGTGGTGAGTTTGTCGAAACGCATGGAAATAACCCTCCGCTAAAACTGGTTTTACTTGATGGTTTCAAGATGGGCGTGCAGGGGAGGTATTTCAAGCGCTGTTGCCGGAATGGCGGGATGAGTGCGAGCGGGATTGATTGAGGGGATTCTGTTCAGGGGTTTTGGGGTACATCGCCACCTGTGAGATGTATTTCAAAAATGGCGCAAGGTTTGTGCCCGTTCCGGTTATTCACCACCAATGCGCTGAGTGACCGAAGGCCGGCCTAGCAGTCGCAGGTTCAAACTACCATGGACGGCAGCTTCTTGCCCAAACCCGCCGTTGTCAGAAACGGAAGCGGCCGTTCACCATTTTGATCAGAATAATAAAAAGCAGCCATTCAGGTTGCTGAGTCAGGTTACTGGCTTGGATGGCAGCAATGCGTCCTGGTCGGTCATTGGATGCGCCCACTAGCGTTTCGGCACCCGGCCAGGACCCGTCACTCAGTTTTTTGCTCCACTGCGGACAGTGATCCAACGTCTCGCTCCAGAGCGGTCATTGGCACCGCAGTGATCAAATTTTCCCCTGACATGCAGGAGCGCAGCTGTCATTGGTGGGGTGCAAGCGGCGGGGTTCGGATGGCAGCTTATTGATGCGGAGCAGCCATACAGCGTGGCGACTGGCCGAGAACTCCTCGGCCTAAGTTGCCCTTCGGCCCCCAGGTTTTCGCGACCAGTTGTGCAAGCAAAGCAAACCTTCCACGTACGCAGAAGAACCTACGCGAGCGCATTCTCACCCCTCCCCCGGGCTTTATAGATGAAACAGGTGCTTGTAGCGTGTGCGTACAAACCGCCTTTCTCGTCCTCGACACGGGCTTCAACTGTAGCCATTTGGCCGCCAACATATAGAACACGGGCGACGGCACGCAGCGGGCCGGTCTGTTGCGACGCCGGGCGTACGATGTTGATGCTGAGCTCAGCCGTCGTGTAGGTGCGACCAGCGGATAGCGTCGTTTGAACGGCGCACCCCAGTGCCGAGTCTAGCAGCGTGGCGAACCAACCGCCATGCACCGTGCCTAGCGGGTTGTAGTGCTGCAGCAGCGGGATGCCCTGAAACACGGCATGGCCGTCACCCACCTCCAGCAGGCTCATGTTCATGGTGTCGTTCATGGGCGGATAGGGCAGCTCGCCAGCCATCATTGCTTCGAGTATTTCTCGCCCGCTCTTGCCGGCAAGTTGATCAAGACGGGCCAGTCCGGGGCTTCCGCCGTTGTCGCGCATGCGCTGCAGAGCTTCGGCCTGCTGCTTGGCCCAGCCAGGCAATTGCCGATCATCTTTCATGAAACCCTCCGATGTGTGGTGGACGAATCGTGATTGCATCGTTCATGGATCTGCATTGGCGTCTTTGCGTACCGGCGACGACGGGGCGCTTGAGTTGAAGCATCAGGCAAGCCCGAAAGTCTTCCGCAAACCCTTCTCAACCGGGTCTGCGGGCATGAAACGACGCAGCTTGGCCAGCAGCGAGGCCTCGCCCTTGGGCGTATAGCGCATCTTCCAAGGGCCCAAAGCGGCATCGACAATCGTTGCGGCGACGCCATCGGGCAGGGGCACCTTCTGGACATTGTTCTGGATCGCCCGGGAAACGACGCCAAGCTCCTTGTCATAGTCAGGGATTCTGGCGACTGTCCGGCGCGCCTCGTGATCCAGAGTCTCGGACAGTCCTTCAACGGCGTGCTTGGAGGCCCAGTAAAGCGCCATGTACGGGGCGGGCAGAAAACCCAGCACGAGCTGACGTTGACGATGCGACCGGAACACTGCTCGCGCATGTAGGGCAGCACGGCCTTGATCACGCGCAGGAGGCCGAACAGGTTGGTGTCAAACAGCGTCTGGGCTTCGGCAATCGACGTTTCTTCCGCCATGCCCAGCAGGGGCACGCCCGCGCTGTTGACCAGTACATCGATGCGCTTGGCTTGCGCGACGATGGTCTGGATACCTCGCTTGATCGACACTTCGTCACGGATATCCATCTCAACGAGCACAACATCCGGGATTGCTGGTGCTTTGCCCATATTGCGTACGGTGCCGAAACACCGGCAACCCTGCTCGGCAAACTTGATGGCGGTGGCACGCCCAATGCCTGATGACACGCCGGTCACGAGAACGCCTAGGCTCACATCGGCGGCGGATTCGCTATCAAATCGGCATTAAATGCATTGATTAGCGCATGCTCGCCGGGGCCTGGGTTGGCTCGAACCGGACGAACAGCCTCGACCACCACTTCAGGGACTTCCGTTGCCAGCCCTTGCATGGTTTCGGCGATGAATGCGCCCACAGGCATGGCGCGCGGATCGCCACTCTTCCCGATGAGGTCGGTATCCACCCAGGGCGGCGCGATTTCCTGCACGGTGACAGTCGTGTCGCGCAGCATGAAACGTTGCGATAGCGCGTAGGAATGCAGGGCGGCCTTGGTGGCGGAATAGACCGCACTGAAGGCCAGCGGAAGGTAGGCCAGGATGGACGTGTTGTAGATGATCGTGGCGCGCGGCTGACGCTTCAGATGTTCGATCAGCACCGATGTCAGCAAGATCGGCCCAAGCAGGTTGGTTTCGATCATGCGGCGCGAGGTCGCTTCGTCAATCTGCCCGGCTGCATTGTCGAAGGGCATGATGCCGGCGTTGTTGATAAGCACGTTGAGGGTGGGGTAACGGTCGATCAGGGTTTGCGCCGCAGTCTGGATGCTGGCCGAGTCGGCGACATCCAGCTCAATGGACTCCATGCCGGGGTTAGCGGCCACGACTTCGTCGAGCAGCGCCTTGCGGCGCCCGGCGATGATGACCTTGTTACCGCGCTGGTGGAATGCTTCCGCGAGGCCGCGGCCGATGCCGGAGCCGCCGCCGGTCACAAGAATGGTATTGCCTTCGAGTTTCATGATGGGTCCTCTGTGGGTCGTCGATAAGTGGGTAGTGGATGCGTAAGGCCGCTCAGGCCTTGCGTGTGCACTTGATGAATGCCGCGATCTGGGCTGCTGCGGCTTCCGGGTATTGGTGATGCGGTCCGTGGCCAGCCCTGGGGTAGGTAATCAGGCTGACGGTCGGCAACTGGCCGTTGAGGGCGTACCAGTTTTCAATCGGGAAAATGATGTCGTGGTCCGCACCCAGATGCAGGATGGGGGTCTTCGTGGTCTTCAAGAAGCCGAGGATCTCGTCCGACGGAAAGACGGGATTGCGCGGCGTGGTCCCGATCTGGCTGATCGCCCAGTCGGCCGGCACGTCCGGGCTGCGGGCAATCTTCTGCGCCATGATCCGGTCGAAGGACCGCTTCGATGCGGCACGACTGCCCTCGTCTGCGGGCTCGAAGAAGATCGTGGTGAAGTTATCCAGACCGATGCCGGGTACTGCAGCGGTGTCGTAGAACAGTTGCTCAGCCTGCTTGACGAGCTTGCCGGGTGGTGTCGTTGCCAGCAGAACGGCATGACTGACGTCCTGGCCGAACATCGCCAGATAGATCTGCGCAACGATGCCGCCGATGGACCAGCCCGCGATCACGACATCTTTCAGCCCGAGCGCATCGACCAGGTCTTTGGCGTCTTTCACCATGGCCGCTGGGTTATAGCTTCGCTCCCCAGTGGACAGACCCAGCCCTGAATAGTCGAAGGTCACCACCTGAAAGCCTTGCGCTGCGAGGGCGTCAATGAAGGCGGGGTCCCACAGGCCCAGCACACCCCGAAAGCGGTTGCACAACACGATGGGTTTGCCGGTCCCAACGGAGCGGTAGGCCAGCTTGCGGCCACCGACCTCGACGAAGCGCGTGGTAGCCGCCGCGGCGCTGATGTCCGAAGCGTTGCCGTTATGAGCGTTCGCACCAGTAGGCCAGGATACAGACAGTGTCGCCGCTATCGCCGCACCCGTAGAGAGCGCTTGGCGACGCGACAGTGAATCGGGTTTGGAAGCTGAATCAGTCATGGCGTTTCTCCTTTGTTTCTATGTGGTGTTGTCTTTGCTCGTTCTTGGTTGCCTTGTTACTTGCAAAAAGCAAGTCACATGCTATCCGCGTTGCTTGTAAAATGCAAGTCACTAGCCTAAAATTTGGCATATGAAGAAAGCCAACCTAGAAAATCCCTGTCCCGAGGGCTACCGCTCAACCTGTCCAATCGCCAACGTGCTGGACATCGTGGGCGATAAATGGACGTTGCTTGTTGTGCGCGACTTATTGTTGTCGGGCAAGCACCGTTACGGCGAATTCCAGTCCTCGCCCGAAGCGATACCAACCAACATCCTGGCAGATCGCTTGAAGCGTCTGGAGGCAGCCGGCCTCGTCAAGAAAGAGTTCTATCAGGACAATCCCCCGCGAGCGGAGTACTTCATCACCCGTAAAGGCGCCGATCTCGGCCCGGTGTTGCAAGCGATGGGGGATTGGGGGCAGAAGTACATACCGGGGGTAATTCTCCCCCAGCAATTCAGACTGCCCGAGATCAGGAATTAGGGATTAGTTTCGGAACCGAGCATGGTTGCTTACTCCCGGCGGATGCAACCGGACAGACTGTGGCTGCAAGTAATCTGCGGTCCAAGGCACAAGACCAGTCGAGATCCGAGGGCAGAAGTGTGGCGCTGCAAATCGCGGGGACTTTGCTGTATTGGCCGACGCATCATCGGCTGAAGCTAACGCTTAACCGTTAAGGCAATCAATCTGAATTCAGAGCATTTCAGACGGTGTGAAAGCTCAATTAGCCGACATTACCAGCCTGAAACCAATACTGATTCCCCGGTAATCCGGTGCATAAGATCGCCGGAAGGCCGAGCGCCAACTGGTGGCGCTTTCATGCCAGCTACCGCCGCGCACGACACGGCTGCTACTGGTGCGCGGGCCTTGCGGATCTTGCGCCGGGCTGTTGGCGTAATAGTGTTCGTCATACCCATCCTGCACCCATTCCCAAACATTACCGTGCATGTCATAAAGCCCCCATGGATTAGGCGCTTTCTGTCCGAAAGGATGCGTTGAGCCCGAAGCAAAATCTTCGCCATGCCAGGCATAGCGTCCGAGTTCTTTCGGATCATCGCCAAATGAATAGGCGGTAGTCGTACCTGCTCTGGCGGCGTATTCCCACTCCGCCTCGGTCGGCAGACGATAGCGCTGATGCCCTTCTTTTCGATTGAGCTTTTGAATGAACTCTTGGGCATCCAGCCAGGATACCGTGGCGGGGTTGTGCGATTTTCTCAATCGCGCCGCCATGCCGGGTAGACTGTAAAAGCTGTTGCTGCGCTGCAGGGAATACGGATTGCTGCCCATGACGGCCTCCCATTGCGCCTGGGTGACTTCATATTTACTGAGGTAAAAAGGCTTGCTGATGGTGACTCGGTGCCGGGGTTTTTCATTGCCGGCGGCCTCTGTAAGCTCGTCGGCCGAGCCCATCAGGAAGGAACCGGCAGGGATCAGGGTGAACTCCATCCCTATGCTGTTCGTTTGCGTGTTTTCAGCCGCGAGCGTGAAGCTTGGCGCAAGCGCCAAAGCCGTATAGGCAAGACAATATATCCAACGCATTGTGTTCATGGATGGGTTTCCTGCGTCGTGTCGTCCATGCCGATCCGCCCGATAAAAGGCAGGCGCAATCCTGGGCTATTCAGATCAAGGCCAAAATTGAGCCCCATGAAATTGATTTCGATGCCTTCTTCGAGACCAATGCTGATGCCGCCCATCCCCAAAAGCGAGGCCTGAATACCGCGCCCGGAGCTGGAAAGACCGATCGGATTGCCGATCGAGCGGTAATCCTTGCCGACGGCATTGGCCGGCAGGTCGAGTTTGAGTGCTGGAACTTCCCGACCGATATGTGCCATGAAGGTATTGCTATTGGGCCCCGGATAGGCGCGATAGGTGTGGGCAAAGGGATAGCTGGCAATCGCCGCTTCAATTTCCGAGATCATGGTGGCAGCCACAGCGCCGCGATGATCGACCAATAGTTTCGGCTGCGCGCCATACCAGAGCCCGTCGGCAATGGCGTAGTTACGCTGCACGACCTCGTCGCCCGCCCACCCGATTACGTCATAGCGCGTGTAGGCGGTTTCCCCCGGCTTTTTAAAGATGATCCACGGATGCACCGCCACCAGACCGCGCCAACCATAGGTCGGTGCGATATAGACCTGAACGATGGCGGTGTCGGCCAACTTGGCCGGGTCGGGCGCGATCCCGGCCGAATGACGCGGGGCATCAAACCAGCCTTGCCATGCTGCGTGCTTTTCCGCCGAAGCGGCTTTGGCAATGCTCAGCCCGAAACACAGAACGAGCACCAGCAAAAGGCTGGACGAGACAAAATTCCGGAATTTCATTCTTACTTTCCTGCGAACGTTTCCATGGGAGAGCGCGACGATGGCACGTCAGCACTCTTGTCCAACCTCGGCCAGATGGGCGTTCCGCTCGACGGGGACATGGGTAACCCGATTCTGCAGCCAGGCGCTGACCAAGCAGCCGATTCCTGCGATAGCCACGATGGCCCCCATTGGCCACGGCGTGCCGTCGGCAAACCAGCCCAAGAGCGCCGCGCTTAAAATGCCACTGCCATAATGCATGGCACCGACCAGTGACGATGCGGCACCCGCTTGTTTGGGAAAGGCTGCCAATACACTCGCAACCGAATTGGCGACGATAAAGCCGCTTACCGCCATGAAACAGAAGATGGGGATAGCCAGCCCAGCCACACCGCCCCAACCAAACCAGGCGTCGATAGCCAGCGCTATCCCTGATATGGCAGCGATCCAGCAGCCGAACCGGAAAATTCGCTCGGCGCCCAGCTTGCCAACAAGGCGGGTGTTGACGAAATTGAGCGCCATCAATCCGACGATGTTGATGCCAAACAGCAAACCAAAAATCTGGGTCGAAACATGATAGTAATCGACATAGGCAAAGGGTGTTCCTGCGATAAAGGCATAGCAACCGCCGTAATAAAAACCGCCCGAGACGGCATAGACCAGCAGACGACGATCACGCACGAGCGCCAGATAGTCTTTCAAGGTTTGCTGCAGCGAAGACTGGCTGCGGCGGCTGGCAGGCAAGGTCTCCGGCAACAAGGTCAGCGCAGCCAAGGCCAGCAAGCCCAGCAGCGCCAAAACCCAGAAAATGCCATGCCAGGACCAGACCGCCAGGATTTCTCCGCCAAGCAAGGGGCCGAGCAAGGGCGCAATTGCCATCATCAGGATCAGGGTGGAGAGCATTTGCGCGGCGCGTTCGCGGGCATACAAATCGCGCGCCATGGCGCGCGCCAGTCCCGGCCCGGAGCAGGCTCCCAGCGCCTGAAAAATGCGCCAGACCAGCATTTCGGTGATCGTCGAAGACATCGCGCAACCGACAGATCCGAGAATAAATACCACCAGACCGGCGGCAATCGGCATGCGGCGGCCAAGACGGTCACTCAACGGCCCCCAGAAAAGCTGGCCCAGACTGAATCCGATCAGGAAGGTCGAAATCGTCAATTCCACCCGGCCAATATCGGCATGAAAATCCTGTACCAATGTCGGCAAGGCCGGCAGATACATATCGGTCGAAATCGACGAAAACGACATCAGCGCGCTCAGGATGATCAGAATGCGCAGATCGTGGGCGTGCTTGGCTTCGGCAGCGGGCTGACTGGATTCAAGCGCTGTGGTGTGGTGTTGCTCTGACATAAAACGGATTTCCTTTTTACTTCGACAAATACTGCGCGTTGCTGACCTTGTTCATTCAGGTTTATTTCTTATGGCTTTGCCCGCCACCAGGCGCTGCCGGCCTGCGGGGCCAGAAAACGGGTGGGTGCGCCTATCTTGGGGGTGGCCAGATTGATGTCGTGCTTTGCTGCCAGCGCCGTAATCCGCTCGAACGGGTCGTTCCAGGCATGCAGCGATAAATCGAAAGTGCCGTTGTGAATCGGGAAGAGCCATTGGCCGCGCAGATCCTTGAAGCCCTGCAGGGTTTGTTCTGGCAGCATGTGCACATAGGCCCAGTGCGGGTCATAGGCACCGGTTTCCATGAAGGCCATATCGAAGGGGCCATAGCGATCGCCAATGGTTTTGAAGCCATCGAAATACCCGGAATCTCCACTGAAAAACAGGCGGAAGTCGCCGGACTGGATCACCCAGGAGCACCACAGTGTCTTGTCGGAATCCCGCAAGCCCCGGCCGGAAAAATGCTGGGCCGGCGTGGCAATCAAGCGGAGGCCATCGACCTGGGTTCCCTGCCACCAATCCAGTTGCTGGACTTTCTCGGCGGGAATTCCCCTGGAAACCAGCAGATCGCCAACGCCGAGCGGGGCAATGAAATGTCGGGTCTTGCCGGCAAGCTGGCGGACGGCATCGTGGTCAAGGTGGTCGTAATGGTTGTGCGACAGGATCACGGCTTCCAGTGGCGGCAATGCCTCCAATGCAATCGGCACTTCGTGAAAACGCTTGGGGCCGAACCAGGACAGCGGTGAGACGCGCTCAGCAAAAACCGGATCGGTCAGCCAGAACTTGCCATTGATCTTGAATAGCAACGTTGAATGCCCGAGGCGGAAAACGCTGTTGTCGGCCGCATTCAGCAAATCGGCTTGCGTCAAACGGATTACAGGAATGGCTTGCTGGGGAACGGTGCCTGCGGGTTTGTCGAAGAAAAACGTCCACATCAGTTTCGGGTTGTTCCAGAAATTGAGCGGCGGGCGTGGTACTGGATTACGGAAACGGCCATTTTCAAACTGCGGCGATTCCGGATAAGCCTGAATGTCCCGCAGCAAATAGGCTGAACAAGCAATCGCCACACATCCTCCAAACAACAGTAATCCACATAAAAAAGCGAGGCGGCGAAATGCTTTTCGCATGCCAAAGGGTACGAACATCGGCATTGTTAACGCCACGAACCCCAAACTTTTGCGCAATCGGGTCCAATACTGAGGCATGGTCATCGCTCCCTTTTCCGGCGCTGCAATGCAAAGCGCAAACCATAATGGGCCAATGCGGTATAGAGCCCAACGATGGCGATGTACTGGAAAAAGAAGCCGGCAATCGACGCTTCAAAATCCCAATGGTCAAACGAGTAATAGGCAATGAGCTTCAGTAACAATTTGCGCTCGAGCATGGCGTAAATGCCATAAGCGGCCAGTGCCAGCGCCAAAATCGGCAGCAAGGTCAGCCAACGTTGCTGGGGATGATGACGCGGCAGGGTCTCCGCCATCACCATCTTCCAGTGCAGGCCAAGATGCACTGCCATCAGGATCAGAAAGCCGTTGGCGCTGGCGCTGTGGATCTCGTGCGGCAGCCATTCGCTCTGAACACCAAACCAGGCAAAAAGGAGGTTCGAATTCAAGAGGCCGCTCATCATCAGCAAGAGCGCATCGGCGAGCAAAAGCAGATTGACCGTGAGGCTGGCCAAACGGATGCCGTTGTAGCGCCCTTTGAATAGCGCCGGAAACCAGCGCCAATTCAAAGCCGCGTGCCCGATAAAGAGCAGAAATAGCGCGATGCCGATCAATTCATGGAGGGTATTGCCCGTCAACTGATAGGCAAATTCCAGCAAGATCAGTACCGTCATCATGCCGTCGAGCCACAGGCGTTTGCGCAAGGTCCACTTCATGCCAGTCCAGCCTATTTCACGCGCTCGATCTGCATATCGATGCTTTCCGCCATGCCATCAAATGCTTTGAGATCGGACGTAATCTTGCCAATCACAATCAGATCGGAAATATCCGGGTTATGCCGGTTATCGAAAAAGATCGCGAAAGAGCCTCCCGGCACCCAATAGGCGATGTCGCCATTGGCAAAACCATTTTGCGATTTGCCTGCGGCGAGCGGTTTTCCGACCTTGCCGTAGTATTCGCGCTCGCCCCAGCGGGTCATTTTCATCGTGACGGGCAGGGACTTCAGAAAGTCGCGCGCGGTCGGGCTGTCATTCAAGGTTCCGTTCAGCACAGTTTTGCCGGCACGGATCGTAATCGGCGTCGTGCTCCCGACCGGGTTCTCGGCAGCATGGACATGATTGGCAACCATACTTCCTCCGATCAACAATGCACCCAGCAGTAACCCGCTCCGAAAAGCTGAAAATTCCTTGAGTAGGGTTTGCATCTGTTCCTTCTTATATCGTCATGCCATGCTTTTTGAGCCAATCGGCCAGATCACGTCGCGCCGAATTGCTCTGCACACTACTGATGCCCCCACCGCGCAAGGCCAGCCCTTCGAGCAGCGTGGCCTTGGGGCAGAGTTGGCGCAGATCGCTGACACTGCTGCCCAGTCCGCTGCCTTCGTGGGTGCAGAACGGGATCACGGTCTTGCCATCGAGGCGGTGCTGCTCCAGGAAGGTGAAAAAGGCCATCGGCATCGTGCCCCACCAGTTCGGATAGCCCACAAAGATCGTGTCGTAGCCGGCCATGTTCTGTACTTCGGCGGTGAGCTTGGGGCGGAAACCCGAGTCCAGCTCGCGCCGTGCCTGATTAGTGGTCGCGCGGTATTCCTGCGGGTAACTGTGCGTGGTTTTGAGCTCGAAAAGATCGCCGCCCGTGGCGCGCTGAATCTGGCTGGCTACTTCGCGCGTGGTGCCGGTGCGCGAGTAATAGGCAATCAGCACTTTTCCCGGCTTACGGCCAGTTACAGCGGCTCCGGCAGGCTTGCCGAGCAGTGTGGACGACACCCCGGCCACCAGCCCCATGGCCGCCGTTTTCATAAAATCGCGTCGTGAAGAAGATTGCGATTCAGCATCAACCGTGAGGCTCGGGTCTTGCCCGCGAGTGGATTGAGTCATTCCCGGAACTCCTGTGTTTCGGTTTAAAAGCCATGCACCTAAGGGTTAACGCCCCACGCGTGCCTGCAAGGCTGGGGGATAACGATCGCCTTCGACCTTGATGCCAGCGAGTGCCGCTTCGATGTTGTTTAAGTCATCCGGATCCAGCACAACAGCAGCCGCGCCAATGTTCTCTTCCAGACGATGCAGCTTGGTCGTCCCAGGAATTGGTGAAATCCACGGCTTTTGCGCCAGCAGCCAGGCGAGCGCAATCTGGGCGCGCGTGACGCCCTTGCTGGTTGCCAGATCGCCGAGCACTTCGACCAGGCCGCGGTTGGCTTTGCGGGCCTCTTCGCCAAAGCGCGGCACGACATTGCGAAAATCATTGGCCGCAAACTGGGTGTTCTCGTCGATGGCGCCCGTCAAGAAGCCCTTGCCCAGCGGGCTGAACGGCACAAATCCGATGCCGAGCTCTTCCAATACCGGCAGGATTTCTTGTTCAGGCTCGCGCCACCACAGCGAATACTCGCTCTGCAATGCCGCTACAGGTTGCACGGCGTGGGCGCGGCGAATCGATTGCACACCGGCTTCGGACATGCCGAAATGCTTGACCTTGCCCTCGGCAATCAGATCCTTGACCGTGCCGGCGACATCTTCCATTGGCACGTTCGGATCGACGCGATGCTGGTAAAAGAGGTCAATGACATCGGTATTCAGGCGGCGCAGTGAAGCCTCGGCCACGGCGCGGATATTCTCAGGGCGGCTATCCACACCAGCCGAGACATTACCGCCGGTAAAGCCGAACTTGGTCGCGATCACGACCTTGTCGCGGAACGGCGCCAGTGCCTCACCGAGCAGTTCCTCGTTGATAAACGGGCCATAGGCTTCTGCCGTATCAAAAAAGGTCACGCCCAGTGCATAGGCGCGACGGATCAATTCAATGGCCGCGGTTTTGTCGATAGCGGGTCCGTAGGCATAGCTCAGGCCCATGCAGCCGAGGCCGATGGCTGAAACCTCCAGACCGCTATTGCCGAGTTTGCGTTGTTGCATGGTGATTTCCTTTTAAATTCAATCAGTCACAGCGAATTGGCCTTGCGTGGGGCCTCAACCGCCGACAATTCCATCAGTCCATCGCGCAGACGGCGGCCATGCACCTTGATACGGGCGAGTTCAGCATTGAATTGCGTCAGCTCCGCACTGGAGAATGAAACGGTAGTAGCACCCAGATTTTCTTCGAGATGGCGCGGATTGGTCGTCCCCGGAATCGGCACAATCCAGGGCTTTTGCGCCAGCAGCCAAGCCAGTGAAAGCTGCGCCGACGTGGTGTTCTTGCGGCGCGCCCAGTCGCGCACAAAGGCCACCATGGCCATATTGGCTGGCAGGTTTTCTGGCAGGAAGCGAGGGTTGGTTCTACGGTAGTCGGTGTAGCCAGGACCGTCGAAACGTGCATCTGGGCCTATGGTGCCGGTCAACAGGCCTATGCCCAGCGGACTCCAGGCGACCAGGCCGATGCCTAGCTCCTCGCAGGTGGCGAGCACGCCGTCCTCGGGGTCACGCGTGATCAGCGAATACTCGTTTTGCACGGCGACCACGGGTTGGATGGCGTGCGCGCGGCGAAGCGTCTGCATGCCCGGCTCGGACATGCCGAAATTCAGGACCTTGCCCTCGCGGACCAGATCACTCACCGTGCCAGCCACGTCTTCGATTGGCACTTTCGGATCTACGCGGTGTTGATAGAGCAAGTCGATCCGGTCGGTACGCAGGCGCTTGAGCGAGGCTTCAACCACCCTGCGGATATGATCGGGACGACTATTGAGGCCGCCAGTCCGGCGCCCGGTGGCGTAGTCGATATCAAAGCCAAACTTGGTGCCGATTACCACACGGTTGCGGATCGGTGCGA
>Ga0316613_10000143_pt1 | contig 89528 bp, 79 predicted proteins | sample OWC_soil_day10_C_2_FD_207647 | JGI IMG/M metagenome (GOLD analysis project Ga0316613, IMG submission 207647) | Wetland soil microbial communities from Old Woman Creek delta, Ohio, United States - OWC_soil_day10_CT_b | ecosystem: Environmental > Terrestrial > Soil > Wetlands | place: USA: Ohio...
TCTAGTTCGGCCCGTCAAACGGCTGGCAACTCCACGATCCGTCCCTCGCCGCTGACGAGAGGGCTGCAACCCTCTCTCAGCGGTTCCTTTGTGCCTTATCGGCACGGATTCTCATAAGACAAGCAACATGCGTTCTGACGAACGCATGTTGCTCTAGGTCTTTGTTGTCGCATTGCTTTTGCGAAAAACCGGTTTCCACTTTTCCGCACAATGCTCTAGAAGGCGGCAACCCGGCCGGGTCACCGCCTTCCTTGTCGCAGAGTCCGTCGCTCGTCAGTTCAGCAGCTTGCTGGCCACCGATGCGACGCGGGCACCGTAGGACCGGGCCGTTTCCAGATCGCCGGCCGGTACTTCGTTCGTGCCGGCGTCGGACGGGGTCGAGACCAGCAGGCCAACGGAACCACCGAGGTTGTTGACGTCATCGCGGGTCGACGCCTTGGTATTGGCAGGCGCCAGCCCCAGGCTGACCCAGATGCCGCCATGCTGGGACGCCAGCGTCTGCAGACCGATGAGCGTCACCTGCTTGTCGCCGTTGAGGCTGGCAGAATTGGTGAAGCCGCCGAATACCTTGTCCTGCCACTTGCGGGTGAACCAGGCCTTGGAGGTGGCGTCGGCGAATTTCTTGAACTGCCAGCTGGCATTGCCCATGTAGGTCGGCGTGCCGAAGATGATGGCGTCGGCCGAATCCAGCTTGGCCCAGTCCGCTTCGCTGACGTTGCCCTCGGCATCGATGGGCACCAAGTCGGCACCGGCACCAGCGGCGACTTCCTTGGCGACCACTTCCGTATGCCCATATCCAGAATGATAGACGATTGCGACCTTAGCCATATCCGACCTATTCCTTTTCGGGGCGACCACCCCGCTTTGACGAACGCCGTGGTGCGGCGCTGAACTCATGGCAATCCGGGAAACGGCGATGCGGTCACCCGCTTCGCAAAGTCCACCAGACCCTCGTAAAAGTGCCTAATCCGAATTGTGAGTATAGGAATAGGTTCGCCGATCTTCCATCGCAAGCAAAGCTGTTCCACTCATCAGTCAACATACTGTCAACTGATAGTGAACAGTGGTGCGACATTCCGCGCTTGAGAAGCGTCGCTACGGCAAGACGGAAAAAAGCCAGTCGGTCTGTAAGCCGGGTTCTGTGAGCGGTTTCCCGCCCGACGACCATTCATCTGGGACGCCCGTTGCCGGACGCCTCGTGCAACCAACCCGGACGACTGACCCGGAAACGGGTTGGGCTTTCGCCCGCGTCATCCCTATTCGGTCTTGCTCCCGGTGGGGTTTGCCGTGCCGGTCCCGTTGCCGGTCCCGCGGTGGTCTCTTACACCACCTTTTCACCCTTACCCCGGCGCGCCGGGGCGGTTCGATCTCTGTGGCACTTTCCCTAAGGTCGCCCTCGCCGGGCGTTACCCGGCACCGTGTTTCCGTGGAGCCCGGACTTTCCTCCCGGACGGGCTTTCGCCACCTGTCCGCGCGGTCGTCCAACCGACTGGCGGGAGCCGTGTGGCACGCCCCCGCCGCAAGGTCAAGGTAAGAGCCATCGCCGCAGGCGATTAGCTCGTGTTTGGTCCTGCCTCAGTCGCCGGCGGGCCTCCGGCCCTTGGCTTCCGCTCCGCTTCCGTCTTTCGGGAGGCTGCGCACCCGAAAGACTCGCTTCGCGCGGCGCCGCTTGGCGCCGGAAGCCGCCAAGGCGGCTTCGATACTGCTTAGCCTCAGTCGCCGGCGCGCCTCCGGCGCTTGGCTTTCGCTTCGCGCGGCGCCGCTTGGCGCCGGAAGCCGCCAAGGCGGCTTCAGAGCGAGGCGACGTAGGTGGTCACTTCGGAGCAATAGGCGCGTGACGTCCGGTTCATGCGCGTTGCGCCATGCCCGGCATTGTAGCGAAGAATGGTGCCGCAGGTGTCGCCGCCGGCCAGCTTGTAGGCTCCAGCCAGATAGGCCATGCCCCACTTGAGGTTGGTCTCGACGTCATAGAGACCGGCCGCCGTCCCGGTGTAGCCCAGAGCGCGGGCGGTTTGCGGCTTGATCTGCATGAGGCCGATCTCGCCGTGGCGGCCACGTACCTTCGGATTGAAGCGGCTCTCGTGGCGAATAACGGCCTCGGCCAACTCGGCCGGCAGGCCGGCGGCCTTCGCGTGGGCGGCAATGCGCTCGCGGAGCACGGAGCCCGGCCCTCCCTTGGGGGCGGACGTATCGAATTTCTCGGTTGTCACGGTGTTCGCGTTGCTCTTCACGCCAAACAGCAGCTCGAAGAGGCTGTCCGGCTTCTCGTCGGCGGCAGGCGCCGGAGTATTAGCCTTGGAAGGCCGGGTCGTATCGGCCATGGCGGGCATCACAAGGATGCCGGTAAGAAGACATGTAGCGGTGGCGAACGTTTTGATGAGTGTCATGCGGTCTCGGTTCCATTGCCCCCCAGCGATGGGGGCAAGGAATTGCCGGACGAATCGGGCCATGCAGGGCCGTCAATGTGGCGCATGCCAGCCATGCGGCCGCGAAATCATCCCCATCTTCGCCGCATTGACCGCACAGCCGGCTAGCGATCAGGCGGCTCTGGAAGCGTCGAAGGCGGCTCTGACGCGACCCAAAGTACCCAAGGTAGACGCATCGACGCGACCATCGATGCGAGCCGGCCGCCAGTGACGCTGAAAGGCGCGAACGATCGTCTCAGTGCGCTCGTCAAAGGTACCGGAGAGCGGCGCATCGAAACCGATGGCGCAAAAAATCTTCTGGATCTCCAGTACCTTGCTTCCCTCACTGCCGCGTGCGCATATCGTTCCGTGGTCGAGCGAGGCCGGCGGTACCCAGAGGCCGATGCCGAACGCGGCACACCATTCCCAGGGGAACAGTTCGCCTGGATCCTCCTTGCGATCCGGCGCGATATCGGAATGGGCGACCACCTGATGCGGCGGGATGAAATGGCGGGAGAAGATCGAGCGGCACAGCCCGATCACCGCCTCAATCTGCCGATCCGGAAACGGACGGTATCCGAACTCATGGCCGGGATTGGCGATCTCGATGCCGATCGAGCGCGAGTTGAGGTCGGTGACACCCCGCCAGAACGAGCGGCCGGCATGCCAGGCGCGCCGGCTCTCATCGACCAACTGGAAAACGCGGCCATCCTCGAACACGACGTAGTGGCTCGACACCTGCGAGCGCGGATCGCACAGCCAGTCGCGGGCGCCCTCTTCCGAGCGCATGCCGGTATAGTGCAGAACCAGATGATCGATGGCGCTGCCCGGCGGCCGATAGCCTGAGTTCGGCGAGGCATGGGCGCGATCGATGTCGTAGGGGCTCATTGCGGCGGCTGCAGCTTCTTCCACGAGAGCGTCGGAAAGTCGTAAAGCGAACCGCTGCGTCCGTCAGTCGCCTCGAGAATCGAGACGATATGAGGGGCGAGATCGGCGGGGGTCACGAGCGTGTCCGGGTCCTCGCCGGGCATGGCCTGGGCGCGCATGCGCGTCCTGAGCGGTCCGGGGTTGAGGAGATTGACGGCGATGCCGAAGTTCCTGACTTCCTCGGCATATGCCATGACAAGGGCATTGAGAGCTGCCTTCGAGGCGGCGTAAAGGCCCCAGAAGGGCGCGCCTTTCCAGGCAGCGGCCGACGAGACGAACAGACAGCGGCCGGCCTCAGACTGGCGGAGCAGCGGATCAAGCGAGCGGATCAACCGGTAATTGGCGGTGACGTTGACGGCGAAGGTCTGGTCCCACTTCTTCGGGTCGATGTGGCCCACCGGAGCAAGGCCGCCGCCCAGAAGGCCAGCGTTGCCGAGGAGTGCATCAATGCGGCCGAAACGCTGATTCAGCGCGGCGCCGAGTTCGTCGATCCGCGAGGGATCGGCAAGGTCGACCGGCACGAGCGAAGCAGACCCGCCAACGTCGCGGATGGCGTCGTCGAGTTCCTCGAGCCCGCCTTGCGTGCGAGCCACGGCCACCACGTGCCAGCCGGCGCGGCCAAGCGCCAGCGCCGCCTCATAACCGATGCCACGCGAGGCGCCGGTTACGACCACGATGCGTTTTTCGGTCACCTCGTTCCTCCCGGGTGGGCGATCAGCCGGCGTCGGCCAGAAGCGAAAGCTGACGCACCGGGCCGGAGCCGGCGGCGTCGGTCAGCGCAGTCGGATATTCGCCGGTGAAGCAGGCGTCGCAATACTGCGGATGCTCGTTGTCGCGAGCGCTGGAACCGACGGCCCGATAGAGGCCGTCAATCGACAGGAAGCCGAGGCTGTCCACCTGGATATAGCGCGTCATTTCCTCGATCGACATGCGCGACGCCAGAAGCTTGCCTTTCTCCGGCGTGTCGACACCGTAGAAGCAGGAGTCGGTGGTCGGCGGCGAGGCGATGCGCATGTGCACCTCGGCAGCGCCGGCCTCGCGCATCATCTGAACGATCTTGAGCGAGGTGGTACCACGCACGATGCTGTCGTCCACCAGCACGATGCGCTTGCCCTCGATCACCGTGCGGTTGGCGTTGTGCTTCAGCTTGACGCCCATGTGACGGATGGTGTCGGTCGGCGCAATGAAGGTGCGGCCGATGTAGTGGTTGCGAATGATGCCGAAATCGAAGGGAATTCCCGACGCCTCGGCGAAACCGATGGCGGCCGGCGTGCCGCTGTCGGGCACCGGAATCACCACGTCGGCAACGGCCGGCGTTTCGCGGGCGAGCTCGGCACCGATACGCTTCCTCACCTGGTAGACCGATGTGCCGCCATAGACCGAATCAGGCCGGGCGAAATAGACGTGCTCGAAAATGCAGAAGCGCGATGGCCGCCGCTCGAAAGGACGGAGGCTTTCGATGCCGCGCTCGGTGATCACCACCATTTCGCCCGGTTCGATCTCGCGCACGAAATGGGCGCCGATGATATCGAGCGCACAGGTCTCGGACGCCAGGATGGCCGCGCCATCGAGGTCGCCGAGGATCAGCGGCCGGAAGCCGTAGGGATCGCGGCAACCGATCATTTTCTCCTGGCTCATGCAGACGATGGAATAGGCCCCCTCCACGGCGCGCAGCGCATCGACCAGCTTGTCGACCATCGCCGCCTTCTGGCTGGTGGCGACGAGATGAAGGATCGTCTCGGTGTCGGAAGTCGACTGGAAGATGGCGCCCCGGCGCTGAAGGTCGCGCTGGATGGTCATGGCATTGGTCAGGTTGCCGTTATGGGCCAGCGCAAAGCCACCCACCGACAGCTCGGCGTAAAGCGGTTGAACATTGCGAAGGCCGGAACCGCCGGTGGTGGAATAGCGGGTATGGCCGATCGCCCGGTCGCCCGTCAGCCGGCCCAACACCTTGGCCTTGGTGAAGTTGTCACCGACGAGGCCAATGTGCCGCTCGGTGTAGAATTCCTTGCCGTCGAAGGTGGTGATGCCGGCCGCTTCCTGGCCGCGATGCTGCAAAGCATGCAAGCCCAGCGCGGCGAGTGCCGAAGCGTTTTCCACGCCGAAGACACCGAAGACGCCGCATTCCTCATGGAATCGGTCATCATCATCGGCGGCAAACGGGTCTAGGGTGAAATCGTCCATGGTTGGCCTACCCACTTTCGAGATTTCATCTGATCCCGGCTGATTGCCTCGCAAGGCCGGGGATGCCGGAAAATCCGCGACGCCACGCCGGACCTTCCAAAATACAGACCGCAAGACCCGACTCGAACAGCCGGATCTGGCGGTGACGCCGCGCCATTCCGTTCGGCACCCGGGCAGACCCGAGGGCCATCACGCAGGCAGGCATATAATGCATGCGGCGCCGTCTTCAAAACGTCAAATGCGCCGGACGGATCCGACGCATTCGCATATCGCCCTCATCAGACCGCTCACGGCTTGGGCGTGGTGGTCGATTGGATGAGCTGGTCGAGGCCATTTTGCTCGCCTGACTTGTAGGCGCCGTCGCCCGGCTTCGGATTGGCCGGCGCAGCTCCACCAGGCGCGGTATCGCTGGGCGCGGCATCGTCGACCGGCGGCTGGCTTTCTTCGCCATCGGGGACGGCCGAGCCGTCATCGACGCTGGGATTCTGGAACTGATCGAGGATCTGCTTCTCCGGATCCTCGGGCAAAGCCGCCATCAGCTTGGCGCCGAGCGCATTGAGCAGTGGCCGCGACTTGGCCTGGGCCACCCAGGCCGGCTGGGAGGCTTCGTCGTGAATGAACCAGTTGAAGAACAGCATGCCGACGACGACCAGCAGAAGGCCACGCGCCGCGCCGAACACAAAGCCCAGCGTACGGTCGAGCGGGCCGATGCGACTGTCGAGCACGTAGTCGGAGATGCGCATGGTGATGAAGCTGACGATGATCAGCGTGATCACGAAGACGCCACCGGCCGACGCCACCAGCGCCAGCTGCTTTTGCGAAATGTGCGGCTGAACGAAGGGCAGAACCTTATCGTAGAGCAGGAAAGCAGCGACCGCGGCGGCGACCCAGGCGGCGATCGACAGCACCTCGCGCACGAAGCCACGGATCATGGCAAGCAATGCCGAGATCAGCATGACCACAATGAGGATCCCGTCGAGTAGCGTAATCGACATCTCTGCCCCTTTGGCGCCCGAAGTCCGGCCCCTGATTCCTTCACGCCGATACCGAATTAACGGTAATGGCCCGAACTCGCAAATTCAATCAATGGACAGCGACCACATAGACCGCCCTTTCGCTTATCCACGCTGCTCGCGGCGGGGCGCCGTCGCCCCTGCGCCGTCGGCGGCGATGCGCGTCACGAGATCGACGAGCTGGGCGACAGCGGCCCGCTTGAGACCGGTCGGCGCCTCGCCGCTGGCAAGCTTCGGCCCAACGGCCCGGGCGAAACCCAACTTCTCCGCTTCCTTGAGGCGGGCGGCCGCGTGCGCCACCGGACGAACGGCGCCCGACAGACTCACCTCGCCGAAATAGACGCAGTCATGGCCGAGCGGCGCGCCGGCCAACGAGGAGACCAGCGCCGCGGCAACGGCGAGATCGGCCGCCGGCTCCTGGATGCGAAGGCCACCGGCCACGGCGAGATAGACATCGTGCTGGCCGAAGCGAACGCCGCAATGGGCCTCCAGCACGGCGAGGATCATGGCGAGGCGACTGCCATCCCAGCCGACGACGGCGCGGCGCGGCGTCCCGAGCGAGGTGGGCGCCACCAGGGCCTGGATCTCCACCAGCATGGGGCGGGTGCCCTCCATGCCGGCGAAGACGGCGGCACCAGGCGACGAGCCGTCCCGCTCGCCCATGAACAGTTCGGACGGGTTCGGCACTTCCCGCAAGCCGTCACCGGTCATCTCGAACACGCCGATTTCGTCGGTGGGGCCGAAGCGGTTCTTGACCGAACGCAGCACGCGGAAATGACGGGCGCCGTCGCCCTCGAAATAGAGAACGGCGTCGACCATATGCTCGACGACGCGCGGGCCGGCGATGGAGCCGTCCTTGGTGACATGGCCGACCAGGACGACGGTGGCGCCGCTTTCCTTGGCGTAGCGGACCATCGCCTGAGCCGCCGTGCGCACTTGCGTCACCGTGCCGGGGCCGGACTCGACCGTCTCCGTCCATAGCGTCTGGATGGAATCGATGACGACCAGATCGGGCGGCGGACCATCAGCGAGCGTCGTCAGGATGTCCTCGACCGAGGTTTCGGCGGCAAGGGCCACCGGAGCATCGGAAAGCCCCAGCCGCTCGGCCCTGAGGCGCACCTGCGCCACCGCCTCCTCGCCCGAGACGTAGACGACCCGCGCGCCCTTGCGGGCCAGCGTCGCCGCGGCTTGGATGAGCAGGGTCGACTTGCCGATGCCGGGATCGCCGCCGACAAGGAGAGCCGATCCGCGCACAAAGCCACCGCCGGTGACGCGGTCGAGTTCGGCGATGCCGGATTCGAGGCGCGGCATCTGGGTGATCTCACCGGACAGTTCCACCAGCGGCACGACGCGCCCTTTGCGCATCGGCCTGCCCTTCTGGCCGAAAACGGCCGAACCGATGGTGGCGCCGCTTCCCACTTCCTCCACAAAGGAGTTCCAGGCGCCACAGGCCTCGCACTTGCCCACCCAGCGCGGGCTGACGGCGCCGCAGGACTGGCAGACGAATTGAGTAGTGCGCTTGGCCATGACATCTCCGCGATCGGAATCGGTCGCTGTTCACAAAGCTGCGAACAGGGTTGACGGAACATGACGGAATGTTCCTGTTTTGTCCACAAAAAAACATGGGCGTCTCTCATGCGCGAGGCGAAAAGCTCACTCCCCGCAAAGGCTTGGGTCTGACCGCCCCCCGAGGGGCCGACAAGGGTCGGAGAGGCGGGCGATGCCTTAGTTTCGGCGCCATTAGCCAACAAACAACGCTTCTCGCGTATGTGTTCTCCCGTATCGGGGAGCTAAGGACCGTGCCATGAACCCGACCAAGACCATGATTGCCGATGCTATCCGTCGCTTCCAGATCGAGGCCACGCCGGCCTGGACCAGCCTTGCAGCCGATGGCGACACACCTGAGCTCGATCACATCGAGGCTCACTCCAACACGATCAGCACCGTCGACTGCCTGTTCGACGGCAGCGCCACCATCGTGCTGAAAGGCGAGCGCGCCCTGCCCGCGCGCATTTTCGGTCGCTTCGATTCCCGCCGTGCCGAGGTCGAGCGCATCATCATCGCCGCCTGATACCAATTCGCGAAGATGCTGACGCATCCGCTCATTGAGGTTATTGCCGATTTCTCATTTGCATCAGGGGCATGAGAAATCGGCAAGCGGAATACCAAGAGTCATTTTCAACGCATCTTGGTATGAGTTCCAACAGAAAAGCCGACCGGCGGGCCTCCGCCGATCGGCCTCTCGATCGCTTGAACTGCGCGATTTCAGATGACACCGGCGACGATGGCAACGACGAACAGAAATGCGGCGCAGACGACGAGGGTGTTGAGGCTACGGGTTAGGCTCATCGCGGGTCTCCTTCGTGCTTTCACGATCCTCAAGTTGCCGGACCAGCCGTCTTCCTGACGATCGCTGAAACAGAACGTTTCAACCTGTTCATGAGCTCCGCCGCTGGCGGAACCGTTGTTCGCGCGGCCACCGTATCAGGCCGCCTGCCCAACCGATCGGGCTTGACGAAATCTTAACGGCCTCTCATCGAAGCGCAACCGATTTTGACCTGGCCGCCATCGGTAATAAGGCGATGGCGTTCTAACTCCCTACGCTAAAAGCGGAATTTATTGCCACACGGCGCCATCTCACGCCGCGTGCTGGGGAAAACCTTGCCTGCAACCCGCCGCTGACAGGCAATCTCAGGTGGCAAGAAGATAGTTTCGGATCTCGGAAGCCTGATGCTCGATGTCGGCCACGCGATGTTTGACGACATCGCCGATGGACACCATACCCACCAGCTTGCCGCCCTCCACCACCGGCAGATGGCGAAAACGGCCGGCGGTCATCATGTCCATCAGATCCTCGACCGTGTGATCCCGCGTGCAGGTGCTGACCTTACGCGTCATGTGCGCGGTGGCGAGTTCCTCGAGCACGCGTGCGCCGTGCAGCGCCAGCGAGGCGACGATATCGCGTTCCGACAGGATACCGATGACGGCGCGGTCGTCATCGACAAAAATCAGCGCGCCGATCTTGTTGCCGGCGAGTCTTGCCACCGCTTGTCCAAGCGACATCGAACGGTCGCCGGTGATCACGTCTTCGCCCTTGACGGACAGGATTTGGTTCACGGTCGTCATTTCCATGCCTCCAGCTTGTCCCTGACAAGGAGGCCGCCTGTCGACCGGCGATGCTCTCCTCGTCGCCCCCATATGAGGATGGAATGAATCGGGTGGTCTGGCAAGCACGACCTAAGGACTTTCCCTTAGCCAGGTCGTCCTGCCGTCGATGGCCGGGGATCAAACAGCGAAAACAGCAGGATGCCGACAACGTAGCCGAGCACGTTGTGCAACAGCGCCCGGCCGTCGAGACCGGAAGAGGCGTAAAGCAGGGCAAATAGCGTGTTGGCCGCAAAGATGAAGCCGAACAGTTGCAACACCCGGACGTCCGACCACATCTCGACGATGCCAAGCGCCGGCTGGCGCCAGGCATCGCCCCCCATGGTCACGATGCCCCCGAGCCCCGCGGCGTAGATGAAGCGAATGGCCGCCCCAAGCAGGGCCGCCACAACGAAGTTCGGACCGAGCAATATCGGCTGGGCGTCGCTCGACAGCAGCCAGAACAGGCCGGCGCCGATGACGGCCGCCGCCGCAGAGAAGAAAATGAAGCGCCAGGGGCCGAAGCGGCGCGCCACAGCGGTTCCGAAAGCGGCCAGCCAGAGAAGATCGAACACCAGACTGGACGGCGAGGGACTGAGGAAGACGTAGGTCAACGGGCTCCACAGGCCCGCCGCCCAGCCGCCGGGAAACCCCGCGCCGGAGACCAGATGCTCGTAGCGCATCGGCATGAAGCTGAAGGTGAGGATAAAGGTCGCCGCCCCATCCCCACCGAGATACCAGGTCCGACCGATGAAAATGCCGACCGACAGCAGGATGAACGCGAGGATCACCCGAGGCAGGTTGAACATGGGTTGGTGATTGTCGTTGTCACTCTGCATCGCGGCTTCCTCAACGCCCGCCATGCCGCGAGCTCCGACAGCGCTTTATCGCAAAGACGGGGGCGGTGCCAGAGCACAGCCAAAAAGGCACAGCCATAACGGATTGGTGCCGCGATGGAGCAGTCCTCATCCGAGGGGCATTCCATAAAAATGCGTTTGCTGGGGCAACCGTTTGTAAACCAAACCTGACGCGAGGCGTTCGCTTGCCGGCGACCGCCTCGCCTGTTCAGCGTTAATGTGGACCCATTGTCCGATTCTCTTTGTTCTAGCCAGGGTCGAAGAGGCGACCCCATCGCACACATTTATTTTTCAACCGACGATCCTCTTTTCCCCGAGAACAACGGGGACAACGGGCATCTTCTGGCACGAGGCCTGCTCAGGAACCATCAGTTGGGTTAGGACGAGTTGCCCCTGTGCCGAAATGGCATGGCGCCGCGTCCCACCACGGCAGCTTTAGCCGGGTCGGTTTGGTCTTGCGGGGATTTCGATGAAAAGCGTCGTCGCGCGTTCTCTTTATGAATATTGGACAAACCTGCGCGGCCGGCGGCCGGCGCCGGAGCGTAACGAAGTGGATCCGGCTGCCATTCGTGGCATTCTCGGTGATACCTTTATTCTCGAGGCTCTCGATCGTCATACCTATTCCTTCCGCCTCGCCGGCACCCGTATCTGCGCCGCCTATGGCCGTGAACTGAAGGGACGCAATGTCCTGGACTTCTGGTCGGGCAAGGATCGGGAATCCATTGCCTGCCTCTTGGCAGCGGTGGTCGAAGACGGCGCCGCGGCCGTATTCGGTCTCAGCGCCACCAACGACCGCGGCCAGATCATGCCGGTGGAGGTGATGTTCCTGCCGCTCCGACACCAGGGACCAAACCATACCCGCATTCTTGGCTGCTTCGCGCCGATGGACCAGCCCTATTGGCTTGGTCTCTACCCGGTGGTGCGCCAGCCGCTGCAGAGTCTCAGGCTGATCTGGCCGGACGAGAAGCCCGCCTTCCTGCTCACGAGCGAAAAGGTGGACGGCACCCACAGCCGGGCACCCGTTCGCCACGAGCCACCGGTCCTCAACATCAATCGCCATCGGCCCGCGGCCCACACGCTGCCGGGCCGAACTTTCCGCCATTTCCGCGTGATCGAGGGCGGCCGGGCCGACTGAGCCGCCCCCGCGCGAAGGGTCATTAAACTTAATCTTAAGGTTGGTTGCTTACCGTTGTGCCAAGAGCGGCCGTGTCTGGCCGACCAGTGGACAGCGGCATGGCAACCCTCGCAGCTACGACGCCTCCTCGTGCGAGCAAATTTCCCAAGCCGGAACGTCGGCGGTTTCAGCGCGTAAAGATCGATGTGCTCGGTCGGTTCATGCTGCCCAACCGCAATGAATATCCCTGTCAGGTCCAGGACATGTCGCCCGGTGGCGCCGCTTTGATAACGCCGGTTTCCGGCGATGTCGGGGAAAGGGTCGTCGCCTACATCGACCATGTCGGTCGCATCGAAGGACAGATAACGCGCCTGTTCGAGGGTGGCTTTGCCATGACGGTGAATGCCACCGCCGGCAAGCGCGAGAAGCTCGCCGCCCAACTCACGTGGCTCGCCAATCGCGACACTCTCAATCTGCCGGAAGACCGTCGCCACGAACGCATCACGCCCCAGCGGCCGTTCTCGAACCTGGTCCTGCCCGATGGGCAGGAAAGCCGCTGCAAGATCATCGACGTATCCCTGTCCGGCGCAGCCATTGCCACAAATATCAAGCCGCCGTTCGGAACGCCGATCACGCTCGGGCGCATGCGGGCCCGCGTCGTTCGTCACTTCGCCGAAGGCATCGCCGTGGAATTTGCGATGCTTCAGTCCGAAGACATGTTGAAGAACAACCTTTGACCTAGAGCACACTTGGCGGACTCAGGTTCGCCGACATGGCTCTATCCCTTATTTCCACGCAATTCCGGACGCAAAATCGGATTCCACCTTTCGGTCCGATGCGTTAGGCGCGGCGTCGCCGCGCCTTCGGACGTTTTCTCTTCAATAACCAAACCTCCATTTCGTCACTGGCCGGCCGCCTTGGCAGCAGGCCGAAGACTCTTGTCGCGCCCATTTGGCGCCGGCCATTCTCGGCCTCCCCTTCTCTCCACCTCAGGACACCTGTGCCAACGGAGGACACCTTCCTCTGGCAGGGTTAATGCAGCCTCTGGAACGGGAAGTCTCGAAGCCGGACACATCAGGAAGTCCGGGGCGTCGAGCAACTCGTCAGCCAGTGGCGCGTTAACGCCGACGGACGTTCAGCGCGGACATGGTGGACAGAAAGTAAACTGAAGCGACGGCATAGGTATAAATAAATCTTAAAACAAGTTTCAAATTTTCGTAAACAGATCATTTCAACGATACTTGTGTTTTTATTTTCCTATTTCACGCGACCGAAAAACAACTGTGTCATTCTCCTGATAACAACAGGGAGACGTCACGACGATGAAAAAGATCGCGACGCTAACGAAAACGGTTCTTTGTCTCTCGGCAGTTCTTGTCGCTCAAAGCGGCTGGGCTGCCGAGAAACTGATGAGCATCCACGGCGTTGCTGCCCCTCCGGTCGGTTACGTGCAGTTCTGTGCCCAGTATCCCGCCGACTGTCGGCCTGAAAAAGACATCAATCAGGTCGTCACCCTCACCCAGGCGGTATGGAACCAGCTCAACCAGGTCAATACGGCGGTCAATACCGCCGTGCTGCCCGCCACCGACATGGAAATCTACGGCGTCCTCGAGCACTGGGACTACCCCAAGCTTGCCGGCGATTGCGAGGACTATGTCCTGGAAAAGCGGCGGGACCTGATCCAGTCGGGTTGGCCGGAAAGTGCGCTGCTCATCACCGTTGTGCGTGATGAGACGGGCTCGGGCCATGCGGTTCTCACCGTGCGGACCAATCGGGGCGACGTCGTGCTCGACAACAAGACGGACAAGATCCTAGTGTGGGCGGACACGCCTTATACCTATCTGAAACGTCAATCGACGGTCGATCCAAACACCTGGGATCTCATTGAGGATGCCCGTACGTCGCTGGTCGGCTCGCTGAAGTGATCGCCTCTCGATCCAATGTCCCCGCGTCCGGTCCCGGACGTGGCGGCGTTGCGATTCCCGAGACAGCGGTACGGATATCGAGAGTGCCTGCATTCCTGACCTGACTTCGTCAGGCGACCACAACGATTTCCTCAAGAAAATTCGCTAGAGTAAAAACAACTTGTGATTTAGGTTACTCAGAATGGGTAAATGCCTCGGACGCCCTCCAGTCCGGAGCAATCCGTGACGCGCCGATTTATGAGCCTGAAATCCCCCGCAAATTCACCGTTTCTAAAATCTCACTGAAAAGTTCCATAAGTGATATTTTGTTCACCATATATTGCCTTTTAGTTATCATCGTTATTTTTACTCGCTAAAATTACTTTTCGCACCTAGACTACCCCTCTTTAGCCGACTGCCCGTCTCTGACTCGCCTTGTGTTTCCTTAAAGTTGACGATTTATTGTCACCGAAGGTACCTCCTGCGTCGAGGTGAACCGAGCCATGCACGACACAAGCCAGAACGATTCATTTGAAACTGGAAGAGTGGCTGTTCCGCTGCTGATCCACGATCTTTGCCGCACTGTCCGCGCGCTTTCCCATGAGCAGCGCCTCGCCATTCTCGTGCATCTGTCCCATAAGGAATGCTCGGTTGGCGAACTCGAACGGAAGCTGGACCTTCCACAACCTGCGGTATCACAACAGCTCGCCCGTCTCAGGTCGGACGGCCTCGTCCTCAGCCGCCGAGAAGGACGAACCATTTACTACTGCGCCCACCGACAGCGCCTCGGCGATTTTCTATCGGGATTGAACCGGCTTCTTGTCTGAGGCCTAAATCCGACAGCCTTTGTCGCAGAGGGACCTTCCCTGGATTGCAATGCACAAAGCCGCGCGGAGTGTCTCTCCACGCGGCCAGTTTTCAATTGACCGTTGGCGTCACTTCAACGCAGCATCGGTGATGTCGTGCGTCCAGGCGCCTTCCGGCTTCTTGGTGATGATCTTCTGGTCGAGCACCGCCTTCTCGGTCCGCGCATAGGCAGCCTCATCGAGCACGCCGGTGGAGTCACCCAACAGCTTGGCAACCTCCTTGATCATATAGAGCTGATGCTCCTTGGTCTGGGCGCCGGTGGTGTCGTTGTCGATCACGATATCGGCGGCATCCTCGGGGTGGTCCTTGGCGTAAGTCCAGCCTTTCATCGAAGCGCGGACGAAGCGGACGAGCTTGTCCTTGAAGGCGGGGTCCTTCAGGTTCGGCTCAAGCGCATAAAGGCCGTCCTCCAGAAGGTTTTCCCCCATGTCGGTATAGGAGAAGACGGTGAGCTTGTCGGCCGTATAGCCGGCGTCATAGGCCTGACCGAGTTCGTTGTAGGTCATGACGTGGATGCAGTCGGCCTGCTTCTGGATGAGCGGCTGCACGTCGAAGCTCTGCTGCAGGATCTTGATGCCGTCGGGACCACCTTCGGTCTTCAGGCCGTGCTTGTTGGCGAGCGCGAAGAACGGCACCTCGTTGCCGTAGAACCAGACGCCGATGGTGTGGCCCTTGAAGTCTTCCACCTTCTTGATCGGGCCGTCGGCGGGGCAGATGATCTCGAGGCCGGCGTTCTTGTAGGGCTGGGCGATGTTGACCAGCGGCACGCCCTTTTCGCGGGCGGCAAGCGCCGCTCCCATCCAGTCGACGATCACATCGGCGCCGCCACCGGCGATGATCTGCTCGGGCGCGATGTTGGGGCCGCCGGGCTTGATGTCGACGTCGAGCCCTTCGGCTTCATAGTAGCCCTTGTCCTTGGCGACGAAGTAGCCGGCGAACTGGGCCTGCGTCACCCATTTCAGCTGCAGCGTCAGCTTGTCGGCGGCATTGGCTCCGAACGCCGTCAGGGCCATGGCGCCGGCAAGTGCCAGCTTGGTCACGGTGTTGGTCATGTCGTTCCCCTTTTTTGATTGCCGGCGACGGTTTGCCGTCGCCGGGTTCACCTCTGCCCCTTGCGGACAGACGGATGCCAGAAGGTCACGCGCCGCTCGAAAAGCGCGATGACGCCGTAGAAGGTCGACCCGAGAATGGCCGCGACGCCGATCTCCGCCCAGACCATGGCGGTGTTCATGCGGCCCATTTCGGTGGAGATGCGGAAGCCGACGCCATAGGTCGGTGCACCGAAGAACTCGGCGACGATGGCGCCGATCAGTGCCAGCGTTGAATTGATCTTCAGCGCATTGAAGATGAAGGGCCAGGCGGCCGGCAGGCGAAGACGGCGCATTTCATCGCCCCAGGTCGCGGCGTAGGTGCGCATCAGGTCGCGCTCCATGTGCCCAGCGGCGGCGAGCCCCGCCTCGGTGTTGACCAGCATCGGAAAGAAGGTCATCAGCACGATGACCGCCGCCTTGGATTGCCAGTCGAAGCCGAACCACATGACGGCAATTGGCGCGACGCCGACGATCGGCAAGGCCGATACGAAGTTGCCGAGCGGCAGCAGTCCGCGCTTCAGGAAGCCGGAGCGGTTGATGATGAGCGCCGCCAGGAAGCCGAGGCCGCAGCCGACGACATAGCCGGACAACACAGATTTGACGAAGGTCTGGACCACGTCTTCCCAGAGGGTCGGCAGGGCGTTCGCCGCCGCGACCAGGATCACCGACGGGGCGGGCAGCAGGATTTCCGGAACGCCAAAGCCGCGCGTTACCAGCTCCCACTCGGTGATGAGCATGACGCCGAACAGGAGAGGGACGGCGAAATCGATAAAGCGGCGCGTCGCCGGCAACCTCTCACCGAGATGAACGAGGTAGACGCACAGCCAGGAGATGCCGAGCGCAATGCCGAGGATGGCGGCCAATACCAGAAGGAGCATCAGGCGGCCCTCCGCTCGGGGCGGGCGCCCATCAGGCGCATGACGAGGCGTTCCGACCAGCCGACGACCAACACGAGCAGGCCGGCCAGGAAGGCGGCGGCGAACAGCGCCGCCCAGATCTGGATGGTCTGGCCGTAATAGGAGCCGGACAGCAGCCGGGCGCCGAGACCTGCGGCCGCGCCGGTCGGCAGTTCGCCGACGATGGCGCCGATCAGCGAAATGGCGATCCCCACCTTGAGCGAGGCAAACAGGTAAGGCACCGACGCCGGCCAGCGCAGCTTGGTGAACACCTTGAAGTCGTCGGCATTGTAGGTGCGCATCAGATCGAGGTGGATGGCCTCCGGCGAGCGCAGCCCTTTCACCATGCCGACCACCACCGGGAAGAAGGACAGGTAGGTGGAGATCAGCGCCTTGGGCAGCAGGCCGGAGATGCCGATCGCATTGAGCACGACGATCAGCATCGGCGCCACCGCGAGGATCGGCACCGTCTGGCTGGCGATGATCCAGGGCATCAGCGACTTGTCCATCACCTTCTGGTGGACGATGCCGATGGCCAGCAGAATGCCGAACAGCGTGCCGAGCAGGAAGCCCAGCAGTGTCGCCGACAGCGTCACCCAGCCATGATAGACGAGGCTGCGCTTGGAGGTGATCGCCAGCCCGGCCGTGCTCCGCCACAACTCGGCGACGATCTGATGCGGCGCCGGCAACAGCGGTTTGTCGAGCGCCCAGGATCGATACCAGGTCGCAGAGGGAGTGAAGGCGAGGCCCTTCAGCTGTGCCTCGGCCACCACGGTGGAATGGTTCATGAAGAGAGCGGCGACATACCAGAGCACGACGATGGCGGCGATAACGGTCAACACCGGAACGACGCTGTCGCGGAAGAAGGAGGGTTTTGTCATGCCGCCCTCCCCGGCCGCGGAGTGACCTCAGTCGTCATAGCTGTGCCCCGCTCTCAGGCCGTCACGCACCCGCTGGGCAAGCTTCAGGAACTCCGGCGTTTCGCGAATATCAAGCGGCCGGGGGCCACGCGGCAGGTCGCTTTCTATGACGTCGTGGATGCGGCCGGGACGCGGACTCATCACCACGATCTTGGTGGAGAGGTAGATTGCTTCCGGAATGGAATGGGTGACGAACACCACCGTCTTCCTGGTCTTGGCCCAGAGTTGGAGAAGCTGTTCGTTGAGATGATCGCGAACGATCTCGTCGAGGGCGCCAAATGGCTCATCCATCAACAGAAGGTCGGGCTCGACGGCCAGCGCTCTGGCAATGGAGGCGCGCTGCTGCATGCCGCCCGACAACTGCCAGGGATATTTTTTCTCAAAGCCGTTGAGGTTGACCAGCGCAAGATTGCGCTCAATGCGCTCGTTCTGCTGGGCACGGGTAAGGCCTATGATCTCGAGCGGCAGCGCCACATTCCTGGCGATGGTGCGCCAGGGATAAAGGGCGGGCGCCTGGAAGACGTAGCCGTAGGCGCGATCGAGGCGGGCCAGTTCCGGCGTGGTGCCGTTGACGGAGATCGTGCCACCGGTCGGCTGTTCGAGGTCGGCGATGACGCGGAGCAGCGTCGTCTTGCCGCAGCCCGATGGCCCGATGAACGAGACGAAATCACCCTTGGCGATCTTGAGGTCGATGTTGGAGAGCGCTTGTACCGGCCCGTCGCCGGTTTCGAAAGTCAGGGATAGCGCCTCGATGTCGATGACATTCATGCTTGCCGGCACCCCGAGCACCCGCCCGAAAAGTTGCAGACTTCTCGGGCGGATGCATGAAACAAAAGGACTGGAGCAAACGTCCCTGCAGCTTGATCGACGCCTGCTCCAACTCACGTGAAGACACAGCCGCTCGCTTGGCCGGCCGCTCGCGCGACCACCCTGTCCGCCGTCCCGGATGATCCGGGGCCGGCACGGCCTGATATGCAGATCCTGCCCGACCGACGTTCCGCTGCGCTCGCCATCGGCCGGTATTCAGCCGAAAACAAAGCAAGAAGCGGGCCGGTCGGGCCGCTTTCAGATGCCAGTCACCGGAATGCCGGCGCGCTCGACACGCCGTGGTGACACGATTTCCTTCCACTGGCTGAGCGCCTTGGCGACCGCCGTGAACGGCTTGCGCGGCACGAACTTGCCGTGGCCTTCCTCGGTCTTCATGGTCGCTTCCTCGACCACCACCTTGCCCCGCGACAGGGTGAAGCGCGGCAGACCGGTTACCTCATAGCCGTCGAACACGTTGTATTCGATCACCGACTGCTGGGTTTTCGGCGAGATGACCTTGGAGCGATTGGGATCCCAGACGACGAGATCGGCATCGGCCCCCACCAGCACAGCGCCCTTTTTCGGGTACATGTTGAGGATCTTGGCGCTGTTGGTGGAGGTGACCGCCACGAACTCGTTCATCGTCAGCCGGCCGGTACGCACGCCATAGGTCCACAGCAGCGGCATGCGATCCTCGAGACCGCCGGTGCCGTTGGGGATCTTGCGGAAATCGCCGAGACCGTTGCGCTTCTGGGCGATGGTGAAGGTGCAATGGTCGGTGGCGACGACGCTCAGCGACCCGGCGGCGAGGCCAGCCCACAGACTGTCCTGGTGCAGCTTGTTGCGGAAGGGCGGGCTCATGACGCGGGCAGCCGAATGATCCCAGTTGGGATTGGCGTATTCGCTGTCGTCGAGCAGAAGATGCTGGATCAGCGGCTCGCCATAGACACGCATGCCCTTCTGACGGGCGCGGCGGATCGCCTCGTGCGCCTGTTCGCAGGAGGTATGGACGACGTAGAGCGGCGCGCCGGCCATGTCGGCCAGCATGATGGCGCGATTGGTCGCCTCGCCCTCCACCTCGGGCGGCCGTGAATAGGCGTGCGCCTCGGGGCCGGTGTTGCCCTCGGCGTAGAGCTTGGCCTGCATCTGGGCGACGACGTCGCCATTCTCGGCGTGCACCATCGGCAGGGCGCCGAGTTCGGCGAGACGCTGAAACGACTGGAACATCTCGTCGTCGTCCACCATCAACGAGCCCTTATAGGCCATGAAGTGCTTGAAGGAGTTGATGCCCTTCTCTTCGACGACCACCTTCATCTCATCGAAGATCTGCTTGTTCCACGAGGTGACGCACATGTGGAAGGAATAGTCGCTGTTGGCGCGGCTCGCCCGGTTGTGCCAGCTCTGCAAGGCAGTGAGCATCGACTCGTCAGGACGCGGCGTGATGAAGTCGACCACCATGGTGGTGCCACCGGCCAGGCCCGCCCGGGTGCCGCTGTCGAAGTCATCGGCCGAATAAGTGCCCATGAAGGGCATCTCGAGGTGGGTATGCGGATCGATGCCACCCGGCATGATGTAGCAGCCCGTAGCGTCCAGCACCTCGTCGCCCTTGAGATCGGGACCGATGGCGACGATGCGCTCGCCTTCGATCAGGACGTCGGCTTCATACGTCAGATCGGCAGTGACGATGGTTCCACCCTTGATGACCTTCGACATGGTTCAACCCTCGTTGGACGGTTTGTCCGTCAGTTTTCTTGTCATGAACAGACTGTAGGGGTTCGCGACGTAATCGGCGAAGGGGCCGCACTCCACGTAACCAAGCCGACGATACATCGCCACCGCCTCGGTGTTGAGTGGGCCAGTCTCAAGATAAAGCCTCTTGACCCGATGCTCGGCGGCAAGTGCCTCGAGCCGAGCCATGAGGCGTCGGCCGAGGCCGCAACCGCGCGCCGCTTCAGACACAAAGACGCGCTTCAGCTCGGCCGTACCATCGGCGAACCATTTCATCGCGCCGCAACCTTCGGCCACGCCACCGCGCCGGGCGACGAGAAAGGTAATGTCCGGCGACTTCAGACCGGCCACGTCGGTGCCGAAATGCCCTTCCGGCGGGTAGCGCTCCAGCGAATAGGCGTCGGACGCCTCGATCAGCGCCACGACGTCGGGGCTGTCAGGCGCTTCCTCCGCTAGGACGTGAAGCGCGTCCGTCATCAGGCAACGATCTCCGCCGTTTCGAGCACGGCGTGCAGCAGCACGTCGGCGCCGGCCGCCGCCCATTCCGGGGTGATCTTTTCATCCTCGTTGTGGGAAAGGCCGTCGACGCAGGGGCACATGATCATGGTGGCGGGCGCCACCTTGGCCGCCCAGCAGGCGTCGTGGCCGGCACCGGAGACGATGTTCATATGGCTGTAGCCGAGCTTCTCGGTGACCGAGCGGACGCGGGAGACCAGGGTCGGATCGAAGGTGATGGGGTCGAAATGCCCCACCACCTCGACCGAGCACTTGACGCCCAGGGGATCGCAGAGCTTCGGCGCCTCTGCCTCGATGAGCGCCCGCATGCGGTCGAGCTTCTCCTGCTCCGGGGAGCGGATGTCGACGGTGAAGATGACGGTGCCCGGCAGCACGTTGCGTGAATTGGGCGAGAACTTCACCTGACCGACGCCGCCGACGGCGTTGGGCTGACTGTCCATCGCCACCTTCTGCACCAGCTCGAAGATACGGGTCATGGCGAGGCCGGCATTGACGCGCATGTTCATCGGCGTCGAGCCGGTATGCGCCTCCTTGCCGGTGAGCGTGAACTCCAACCACCAGAGGCCTTGGCAATGAGTGACGACACCGATCTGCTTGTTCTCGGCTTCAAGGATGGGGCCTTGCTCGATGTGATATTCGAAATAGGCGTGCATCTTGCGCGCGCCAACTTCTTCCTCGCCGAGCCAGCCGATGCGCTTCAGCTCGTCGCCAAACACCTTGCCGTCGAGATCCTTGCGCGAATAGGCGTAGTCGAGGCTGTGGACGCCGGCGAAGACGCCGGAGGCCAGCATGGCCGGCGCAAACCGGCCGCCCTCCTCGTTGGTCCAGTTGACGACGACAATCGGATGCCTGGTCTTGACGTCGAGATCGTTGAGAGAGCGAACAACCTCAAGGGCGCTGAGCACGCCGAGTACGCCGTCATACTTGCCGCCGGTCGGCTGGGTGTCGAGATGGCTGCCGACGTAGACCGGCAAAGCGTTCGGATCGGTGCCCGGCCGGGTAAAGAACATCGTTCCGATCTTGTCGATGCCGAGCGTCATGCCGGCTGCCTCACCCCAGGTCTTGAACAGCGCCCTGCCCTTGGCATCGGCGTCGGTCAGCGTCTGGCGATTGCAGCCCCCCCTCAGACCGGGACCAGTCGTCGCCATTTCTTCTAGACTGTCCCACAGCCGCGCCCCGTTGACCCGCATGTTGTCGATCGGCGTCGTCATTATGTTCCCCTGTCCGCGAGGGCAAAACCGATCGAGCCGCCCTGCGATCACCGCCTTCAACCGCCCATCAGGAAAGCGGATCGGCGAAACTTTTACCAATTGATAAAGGCATAGTCCAATTTGCCCTTGAAATGGTCAAGGGCGATTTTTGGGCAACAAACAACCCAAAAGCCTTAGTTTTCGGCGAATCTGGAAAATATGCCGCGTCCGTCGGCAGCTTCGTGCTGCGTTCAAGCGATCGCTTGCAAAACTTCAAAGCACCAGCGCGGACACCAACGCGAAGGCGGCGTAGGTGACATTGAAAATCAGCAGAAGATGGAAGCCATGGAGCAAAATATGGTGAGCCGACGCCGGCTGCCGTGCGAGCAAATGAGCAACGCCAATCATCGCCATCATGAACGCACCGATAAGCGAGGCAATAAACCGCCGTGAAAGTCCGCAAAAAGCAGCCACCAACATGGTGATGGTAACGACCGGTGTCATGGCCCGCTCCCCGTCGCGTTCCGCTTCGATAACGAGAAGATCGCTCCGGTGTCTGGCAGAAACATGGCGAACGGGTTGAAGACACCGACGGTCGGCTTCACTTTATCGCGACCGTCGGCGCCTGGACAAATGCCGAAAATAAAGCACGGGCTGGCCACGGACCACTCACATGGGAGCGGGCTCAAGATAGCCGATGGCGCTGCCAGCCGCGTCGAGCACGATGGCAATCTTGCCAACGCCCGGGATCGCCCATGGGCCGCGCATTACCCTGCCGCCGGCCGGAACGACTTTGCTGACGGCGGCGTCGATGTCGTCAACGGCGACGTAAGGGAACCAGTCGCGCGAGCCGGGCTGACTTTCCGGCCATTCGTAGATACCGGCCACCGGCTTCTCCTGTCCCTTGGCGTGGGCCAGCGTATAAAGGCCGTTGTCCCCCATATCCTCTTCGGTGAAAGTCCAACCAAGGGCGGCGCCGTAAAATGCCTTGGCAGCCGCGACGTCCGGGGTCATCAGCTCATTCCAACAAAAGCTACCGTGGGTCATGGCGGTCTCCTCTCGATCTGCCATTACGGAACATAACGTGAACCAAATATTCGACGAACGCAATGACATTCATCGATCCGGATGACAAAACGCCGGCCAGGAGACCCGGCCGGCGTTGCTTTCTCTCGGACAAATAACCCACGCCCTCAGGGCAGCGTCTTCAGCACGTCGGCGATCACCGACACCAGGAAGTCGATCTCGGCTTTGCTGACGATCAGCGGCGGCGAAAGGGCGATGATGTCGCCGGTGGTGCGCATCATCACGCCCTTCTCATAGGCGCTCAGGAAGGCGGAGAAGGCACGCTTGGTCGGCTCGCCGTCGATCGGCCGCAGCTCGATGGCGCCGACGAGACCGATGTTGCGAATATCGATGACGTGCGGCAGCCCCTTCAGCGAATGCAGCGCGTCCTCGAAATACTGCGCAAGCTCGGGACCACGGGTCAGCAGACCTTCCTTGGCATAAATGTCCAGCGTCGCCATCGAGGCGGCGCAGGCGACCGGATGGGCCGAGTAGGTATAGCCGTGGAACAGCTCGATGGCGTGTTCCGGTCCAGTCATGAAGGCGTCGTAGATTTCCGAGGAACAGAACACGCCGCCCATTGGAATGACGCCGTTGGTGATGCCCTTGGCCGTGGCGACCATGTCCGGCACGACGCCGAAATAATCGACCGCGAACGGAGTACCGAGACGGCCGAAACCGGTGATCACTTCGTCGAAGATCAGCAGGATGTCGTGCTTGGTGCAGATCTCGCGCAGGCGCTCCAGATAGCCCTTGGGCGGGACCAGAACGCCGGTCGAACCCGACATCGGCTCGACGATGACGGCAGCGATGTTCGACGCGTCGTGCAGATAGATGATGCGCTCGAGCTCGTCGGCAAACTCGACGCCATATTCCGGCTGGCCGCGCGTGAAGGCGTTGCGCTCGATATCATGCGTGTGGCGCATATGGTCGACGCCGGTGAGCAGCGAGCCGAAGAATTTGCGGTTGGTGGGGATGCCGCCAACCGAGATGCCGCCGAAATTGACGCCGTGATAGCCGCGCTCGCGACCGATAAGGCGCGTCTTCGTGCCTTTGCCGCGGGCCCGCTGGTAGGCGAGCGCGATCTTCAACGCCGTCTCCACCGACTCGGAGCCGGAGTTGGTGAAGAACACGTGGTCGAGCGGCTTCGGCATCATCGACGTCAGCCGTGCCGCCAGTTCGAAGGCCTTGGGATGGCCCATCTGGAACGCCGGGGCGTAGTCGAGCTCGCCGACCTGATTGGCCACCGCCTCGACGATCTCGCGGCGGCCGTGGCCGGCATTGACGCACCACAGGCCGGCGGCGGCGTCGAGCAGCTTCCGGCCTTCCACGGTGGTGTAATACATGCCCGAGGCCGAAGCGAGCAGACGCGGCGCCTTCTTGAACTGCCGGTTGGCGGTGAACGGCATCCAGAAGGCTTCGAGATTGTTGGGAACGGGAACGTTCATGAAGATCTCCGAGCGAGACGGACGGCGAGGCTTGGATAGCGCTCGAGCAGCGTCCGGATCGACACGTAGATAACGACATGCCCGTTTCCTGAACAAGCAGTTATCTTGTGCAGACTGTTCCCCTTGCAAATGCAGGGCGTTTGTGGCGACCTGTTCGGTAAAGCGAACAACTTAACAGCGGAGGATGCCATGGCCCTCGATCTCGGTGGCAAGCTCAGGCGGTTTCGCGAGGCGCGCGGCTTGTCGCAACGCGAGTTGGCGCGGCGGGCCGGCATCTCTAACGCCACCGTCAGCCAGATCGAATCCAACACCATCAGCCCGTCGGTCGGCGCGCTGAAGCGCATCCTCGACGCCCTGCCGGTGCCGATGGCCGATTTCTTCGCCGAGGATGAACCAACAGCCGAGCAGATCTTCTTCAGGGCCGAGGATCTGATGGAGATCGGCCGCGGCGGTGTTTCCTATCGGCAGGTGGGGCGCGACCTTACAGGCAAGGCGCTGCAGATTCTCTCCGAGCGCTACGAAGTGGGCAGCAGTTCCGGCCGCATCCACCTGCGCCATGAAGGCGAGGAAGGCGGCATCGTACTCAAAGGACAGATCGAGGTGATCGTCGGCGACAAACGGCAAGTGCTCGGTCCCGGTGAGGCCTATTATTTCAAGAGCAACGAACCGCACCGCTTCCGCAATGTCGGTGACGAGGTTTGCGAGGTGATCTCGGTGTGCACGCCGCCGAGTTTCTGAAGCGGTGATTGATACCTATGACGTTATGCGTTATAAATAGACACTGATCATGATCCTGAATTTCGCAGATGCGAAAACAGAGCTCGTCTGGGATGGCCGGCGCAGCCGAAAGCTGCCATTGGACATACAGTCCGTTGCGCTTCGCAAGTTGCGCATGCTCAATCAGGCTAGAGTGCTCGATGACCTTCGCGTTCCTCCGGGCAATCGCCTCAAGGCTCTCAAAGGCGACCGTTACGGCAAACACTCGATCAGGATCAATGACCAGTGGCGAATCTGTTTCGTCTGGACCGAAGGAGGACCATCCGATGTCTCGATCGTCGACTATCACGGCTGATCTTCTCGACAACCCGACGCCGGGCGAAATCCTCCTGGAGGAATTCCTGATCCCCATGGGCATCAGCCAGAATGCACTTGCCCGCGCCGTCCTGGTGCCGCCGCGCCGCATCAACGAGATTGTCCTCGGCAAGCGGGCGATCACCGCCGATACCGACCTGCGCCTTGCCCGCTACTTCGGCTTGTCGGAAGGCTTTTTCCTGGGCCTTCAGACCGACCATGACCTGATGAAGAAGCGTCGGGAAATCGGCGACGATCTCGCCCGCATCGCACCGCGAGCGGCGTGACTCTGCGCTTCTGACCGGCAGGACAAAATTCATCCACCGCGACCGGCGCTTTGCGCCAATCCGGGCTTGCCGAACGCCTCGATAGCGTGGACATTCGTGTCATGAGTTACGATACAGCGAGTGAAAGTCAGGATCTGGCCCGCGCGCGCGGCTCCAAGAAGCGGACGCGCATTCAGGCGGAGAACGAGGAGCGCATCCTCGACGCGGCGCTGGAGGTGTTTTCGCGCTACGGCTTCCGTGGCGCCACCGTCGACCAGATCGCCGAGAAGGCCGGCATGTCCAAGCCGAACCTCCTCTATTACTTCCGCCGCAAGCACGACCTCTACACCGCGGTGCTGACGCGCACGCTCGACATGTGGCTCGCCCCATTCGGGGAAATGGCCGAGGATGGCGACCCGGAGACCGAGCTTACCGGCTATATCCGCCAGAAGCTGGAGCAGTCGCGCGATTTTCCGCAGGAAAGCCGACTTTTCATCGGCGAGATACTCCTGGGGGCGCCGCATCTCGACGGCGTTCTCAAGACCGATCTCAAGTCGATCGTCGAAGAGAAGGCCGAGGTCATTCGCCGCTGGATCCGGGACGGCAAGCTTCTCGACGTCGACCCTGTCCACCTGGTCTTCATGATCTGGGCAACGACCCAGCACTACGCCGACTTCGACGCGCAGATTCGCTCGGTCCTCGGGCGTGGCGTCGAGGACCCCGCCACCTTCCGCGCCGCGTCCGACACGGTCATCGGCGTGTTGATGCGCGGCATATTGCCAACGCGTGGCTGATCAGGCCTCCGGTCGGCGTCGGATCTGGCCCGGTGGCCGGCCAGATACCGACCTGAACATGGCAATGAAGGCGCTGACGCTCTCATAGCCGGCCTCCAGGGCAACTTGACCGACGCTCTCTCCTTCGGCCAGCCGCACAGTCGCCCTATGGACGATGGCCGCCCGCTTCCAGGCGGCGAAGGTCATGCCGACTTCGCGTTCAAAATGCCGCGTGAAGCTACGCCGCGACATGGCCACGGCCTGGGCTGCCGCGTCGATACCGGTCTTGATGCTCGGCGCGGCGAGAAAGGCCAAGGCCCAGTCGCGCATGCGGGGCGGCGTTGGCAGTCGCATGCCAGGCACGTCCTCTGCCCCGGCGTTGATTTCATGAGCGATGACATCGATTAACGGCGCGGTAAAAGCATCGTCCGGTCGCAGGCTCCGTAGCCGGTCGAGCGCGCTGACAAGCAACGGCGATGCCTCAAGCACAATGATCCGATCCGGCAGGCGGCGGGCGAACTCTTCCGATACCAGGGGCAGCCAGAAGCGCACCCCGCCGTGCGAGCGCGAAGCGTGCCGCACGTCGGCCGGAATCCAATGCAGCCGCCCGGGTGGAATTGCCCAAATGCTCCCCTCCGCTTCCAGGCTGAGCACGCCGCGCTCGATGTAGGTGAGCTGCCCCTGGTCATGGCTATGGAGGGGCGCACTGTGGCGCGCACCGCTGTCAATGAGGCGGTTGCTATAGGCGTCAGTCACTTTGGCCCAAACTCGATATTTATTGATCCGATACCGATAACAGCTCGGCAACGGCCGCGATAGTCTCTGTCCGAAAATCAATCGGAGCTCGTCACAGTGACCATCCTGCACATCGATTCCAGCATTCAGGCCGAAGGATCCATTTCCCGTACGATGACCGCCGCCATTGTCGCCGCCATCGCCGACGGTTCCGACGAACCGGTGATCCATCGGGATCTGACCAGCGAAGGGCCCGCCTCAATCAACCCGCGCACCGGCGACAGCGCGGCAGCCGACCAGTTTCTCGCCGCCGATGTGATCGTCATCGGCGCGCCGATGTACAATCTCAGCGTTCCGTCCCGCCTCAAGGCCTGGCTCGATTCGATCTCCATCCCCCGCAAGACATTCCGCTATACCGAGAAGGGGCCAGAAGGGCTCGCCGGCGGCCGCAAGATCGTCGTCGCCTATGCGAGCGGCGGCTTCCATCGCGGCCCGGAAGAGGATTTCGTCGATCCCTATCTCCGCTCCTTCTTCCGCCTGCTCGGCATCAAGGACATCGACGTCGTCCGCGCCGAGGGCGTCAACATCTCCGAAGAGCATCGGGCGCGAGCAATGCAGGCGGCTAGCGCTGAGATCGCCAGCGTCGCCACCCGCATTCGTCAGGAGCGTCGGCAAACCGTCGACGCCTGATCCGCTCCTCAAGCCTTGGCGAAGACGACGGCGTGGCTCCGCCAGATGTCGGGTCGCTCAACAACAACAAGGCCGGCGGCTTCGGCCGCCGCGCATTCCTGCGCGAATAGCACGTCGGAAACATGGCCGGTCGGTTCGGCAAGGAGCAACCGTGCGCCGGGCTTCATAGCGTTCGCCGCCTCGGTGAAGAAGCCCGCGACGTTGCCGAGTTCGTGCACGACAGCAAAGGCGAGAACGAAATCGATTTCGCCGGCAAGGTCGCCGACACCAAGGGCATTCTCCCGCGCCAAGCGCAGGTCAATCCTGTTCTCGCAGCCCGCCGATCTGGCGCGGCGACCCAGCGCCGACAGCATGCGCGGCTCGATATCGACGACGTGGACCTTGCCCGTCGGTCCGGCAAGGCGTGCCAACTCGAGCGTGAAGTAGCCCATGCCCGGCCCGGGCTCGAGCACACGGAATCCCGCCTTCACGTAGGGTTGCAGCAGCTTGACCGGGCTCTGAACCAGCCGGCGCAGTGGGTTGATCAGAAAATAACCGAGATACCAAGGACAGCGATGAGGCATCATGTCTCCCCCCAAGTCGGGCGGTCACCAGAAGGCTCACCGACCGATCACGATCAAATGGGGGGTACACCGACGCTCGGCCATGAGGTCGGCGCTCCGGAACAATGCGTAGCTCTGCCCCCTTCACTCCGCCGCGACGGCTGAGGGATTGTTGGGATGGGTCGTCCAGTTGGCGTAGGCGGCGGGAACGACCCGGCCGGTGCGTGGGTCGACGGATCCAGGTGCCATGGGCTCCATGGTGATGCAGCCCTTAACCGGGCAGACATTGACGCAGAGATTGCAGCCGACGCACTCCTCGTCCTTCACCTCGAAATGCCGGATGCCCTCGACCATGTGGGTGATCGCCTGATGCGAAGTGTCCTCGCAGGCGATGTAGCAACGACCGCACTTGATGCAAAGATCCTGGTCGATCTTCGCCTTGGCGATGTAGTTGAGGTTGAGGTATTTCCAGTCGGAGACATTTTTGACCGCAAGGCCTCGGAAGTCATCGACGGTTGAGAAGCCATGCCCATCCATGTACTTCTTCATGCCGTCGATCATTTCCTCAACGATCTTGAAGCCGTAGGTCATCACGGCCGTGCAGACCTGCACCGTACCGCAGCCGAGCGCGATATATTCGGCAGCGTCGCGCCAGGTCTCAATGCCGCCGATGCCGGAAATCGGCAGGCCGAAGGTTTCGGGATCGCGAGCGATCTCGGCCACCATGTTGAGAGCGATCGGCTTCACCGCCGGCCCGCAGTAGCCACCGTGGCTGCCCTTGCCGTCGATGGTCGGCACCGGGGCGAAACTGTCGAGATCGACGGCGACGATCGAATTGATGGTGTTGATGAGCGACACCGCGTCCGCCCCGCCCCTCTTGGCGGCACGGGCGGGATAGCGGATGTTGGTGATGTTGGGCGTCAGCTTGACGATCACCGGCATGCGCGTCGCCGCCTTGCACCAGCGGGCGACCATTTCGATGTATTCGGGCACCTGCCCGACCGACGAACCCATGCCGCGCTCGCTCATGCCGTGCGGGCAACCGAAATTGAGTTCGATACCGTCGGCGCCGGTTTCCTCGACGCGGGCGATGATCGAATTCCAGTTCTGTTCCTCGCAGGGCACCATCAGCGAGACGACCAGCGCCCGGTCGGGCCAGGCCTTCTTCACCTCGGTGATCTCGCGAAGGTTCAGTTCCAAGGGACGGTCGGTGATCAGCTCGATGTTGTTGAGGCCGGAAAGCCGGCGGTCACCGGCGTGGATGGCGCCATAGCGCGGGCCGTTGACGTTGACGACGGCGGGATCCTCGCCGAGCGTCTTCCAAACGACGCCACCCCAGCCGGCGCGGTAGGCACGCTCGACGTTGTACTTCTTGTCGGTGGGTGGCGCCGAGGCGAGCCAGAAGGGGTTCGGCGACTTGATGCCAAGGAAATTGGTGCGGAGATCGGCCATTTGGGAACTCCTTCAAGCGCTAAGGGTGGCGTGGATGGAAAGGGCGGCGCGCTTGCCGTGATCGACGGCCTGGACGGTGAGGTCTTCACCGCCGCGGACGCAGTCGCCACCCGCCCAGACGCCGGCGAGCGAGGTACGCATTTCCGTGTCGACAGCGATGCGGCCGCCTTCGAGCGCGACGGTCTCACCGCCTTCGACCGGATCGGCAACGAAGGTCTGGCCGATCGCCTTCATGACCTGGTCGGCGGCGACACGAACGCTGCGACCTGTTCCAACCAACCGGCCGGACGCGTCGAGCGCGGTGCGCTCGAAGTCGACAGCGGCGACCGCATTACCCTCGGAGACGACACTCTTCGGCGCGACCCAATGCAGAATGCGCACGCCATTCATCTGGGCCAGCTCCTGTTCGTAACGGCTGGCGCCCATCTCGGCCGGACCACGTCGATAGGCGATGGTCACCTCGTCGGCGCCGAGCTTCTTGGCCTGCATGGCGGCATCCACCGCCGTCATGCCGCCGCCGATGACGACGACCCTCGCCCCCACCTCGATCATCGACTTGTCGGGCGATTGTCTGAGATCCTCGATCCAGCGGACGGCATCGACAACACCGGCTATCTCTTCCCCCTCGACGCCCAAAGCATTGACGGCCTGAAGGCCGAGGCCGAGAAAGACGGCGTCATAATCCGCCTTGAGACTGCCCAGCGTGAAGTCCCGGCCAAGCGCTTTGCCCGCCTCGATGGCGATGCCCCCAATGCCGAGCACGAAATCCACCTCGCGCTGCGCGAAGTTGTCGGTCGCCTTGTAGGAGGCAATGCCAAACTCGTTGAGGCCACCTGCCTTGCCGCGCGCCTCGAAAATCGTCACGTCATGACCCTTGAGCGCCAGTTCATGGGCACAGGCGAGGCCCGCCGGACCGGCGCCAATGACGGCTACCTTGCGGCCAGTGGCGGGAGCGCGAACGCCAAAGGCGGCATGACGGTCGAAGTAGTGGTCGGTGGCGTGGCGCTGAAGGAGGCCAATGCGCACCGGCTTTTCCTCGGCTTCGTTGCGGACGCAGGCTTCCTCGCACAGCGTCTCGGTGGGACAGACGCGAGCGCACATGCCGCCTAGAATATTGGAAGAAAATATGGTCTCCGCCGCGCCATCCACATTGCCCGTACCGATCTTCCGAATGAACATCGGAATATCAATCGACGTGGGGCAGGCATTGGTACAAGGCGCGTCGAAGCAAAAATAGCAGCGATCGCTTTCAACGACCGCCTCATGCGAACTAAGCGGCGGATGGACGTCGGAAAAATTCTTTCCATAATCGACCGCAGCGAGGCGTCCCGCAGAAATGTCTGGCATGGATGTTGGTCCCGTGGCTGAAGCACAGTAACGACGAAGACAAAACACTCTCGTTCATCGAAGCGACCGGCTTGGCGCATCCGATGTCCTTGATCCAACCGTGATTCAGGTCGGCCAAATCCAGCCCGAACCGGATCTTCAGATTGCCTTGCCCGCTATTCCCCGGCGGTTTTTCTCCGCCCTTCTGTTTCCTTGATCTTTCGGTAAAAAAATGAAGGGGTCAAGGCGCAAATTTGGGCAGGAACGGCGCGATCGAGCCTTTTCCATAAGCGGGGGCTGACAATGGAAGAGAATTGATGATCCCAGCGATTTTGAAACGGCCGGGGACCACCATCCAAGACCCGCTGAAAAGCGGAACGGCTGGGACGCTTAGGGGAGATACCCGGCAGATCCCGATGGCCCGATAAAACCTGAGTTCTTCAGGACAAAAAAAGAGGGCTTGCGCCCTCTAGTTGTTTGGACCGCTAGTCCGCGAAAACCGCGGAAGGGGCTGCTAACCCCGCGACGAGTTGAGCCAGCAACGTTGTCGCAATTTTTATGATAGCGCGTCGCACGCAATCTTCCAGCACCAAAAGTTGTTCCCTCGCGCTTTTCGCATGTATCCAGCTCGAAACATTCAATTCGCCATTTAAGTGCGACATCCTTGCAACAACGCTTCCCGCGCCCGGTTCGGAAGTTGCGCAATGGTCCTAGATAATTGATATTTATTGCTTTTCTCTCCAACAAAGTTCCCTCGCCCAGGGAAAGGGGAAGCCAGATTCGGTGCCTTTCTGAGGGGAGACTCATTCAAGGTCGCCACCAAAATCAGGCAGTTGCACTCGCCCACAGGCGACACATGTAAACTTTCCCACCACCCCGGCGATAAGATGCAAGGCGGAAATGAACTAGGCGTTTCGGCGGGCGTTGACTAAACCCTGGATAGCATTCTCAATGATGACATGACCGGCATCTTCCGACAGCGACATGATCGATTCCGGGTGGAATTGCACCGCGGCGAAAGGTTCGCTTCGGTGCTCGATGGCCATGATCACCCCATCACTGGTTTCTCCCGTCACACGGAACTCCTCGGGAAGGTATGCCTTGTCGGCATAAAGCGAATGATAGCGGCCGATGACGATCTCGGCCGGCAAACCGGCAAACAATAGCGAGTTGGCCGTCACCGCCACTTTCGACGGCTTGCCGTGATAGGGCACATCGAGCTGGGCCAGCCGGCCGCCGAAGGCTTCCACCATCGCTTGCAAACCGAGGCAGACGCCGAACACCGGCAAGCCGAGCTGTCGCGCCGCCGCGATCGTCCGCGCGCACTGGAAGTCGGAAGGGTTTCCCGGCCCCGGCGACATGACGAGGAGGTCGGGCTTCTCGGCGGCAATCAGGGCGGGGTCGATGCCCTTCCCCTTCGAAGCGCGCAACGTCTTCACCTCGGCGCCCGTCTGGCGGAAGTAGTTGGCGAGCGTGTGAACGAAGCTGTCCTCATGGTCGACCAGCACGATCTTGATGCCGGAACCGACCGCCTCACGCACCACCGATGCGGCGGCGACCGGCGCGGTGCCGGCCTCGCGGATGGCCGAGATCAGCGCCGAGGCCTTGAGTTCGGTTTCCTTCTCCTCGTCCTCGGGCACTGAGTCGTAGAGAAGCGTAGCGCCGGCCCGCACTTCGGCGATGCCATCCTTCAGGCGGATCGTCCTGAGCGTCAGACCGGTGTTGACGTCGCCATTCATCAGGAAGGCGCCGACGGCGCCGCCATACCAGGCGCGGCAGCTCTTCTCATTGTCCTCGATGAACTGCATCGCCCACAGCTTGGGCGCGCCGGTCACCGTCACCGCCCAGGCGTGGCTGAGGAAGGCGTCGAGACCGTCCATGCCGTCGCGCAGCCGCCCCTCGATGTGATCGACGGTGTGGATGAGGCGCGAATACATCTCGATCTGGCGACGCCCAATCACACGCACCGACCCCGGCTCGCAGATGCGACTCTTGTCGTTGCGATCGACGTCCGAGCACATGGTGAGCTCGGCCTCGTCCTTCTTGGAGTTGAGAAGGATGCGGATCTGCTCCTCGTCCTCGATGGCGTTGCGGCCGCGCCGGATGGTGCCGGAGATCGGGCAGGTCTCGACGCGCTTGCCATTGGTCACGCGCACGAACATCTCGGGACTGGCGCCGATCAGATATTCGTTGGCCCCGAGGTTGAACATGAAGCCGAAGGGCGCCGGATTGATCTGCTGCAGGCGGCGGGCGATCGCCGACGGCGGCGACGACGGCTTCTCATAGAACACCTGACCCGGCACCACCTCGAAGAGATCGCCGCGCCGGAAATATTCCACCGCCTTGCCGACCGAAGCGGCATATTCGCCGGGCTGGTGGTCGCCGCGTCCAGGAGTGCGGTCGCTCGCCCGGAACGGCTGCGACTCGCCATCGCGCGGCAGGCCGACGGTCAGCCTTCCCTCGACGACGAAGTCGTAGGAATAGACGGTGGCGGCGGCGCGATGGTGATCGACGACGGCGATTTCATCGGGGAAATAGAGCACGAGGTCGCGCTGGTCGTCGGGCCGTGGCAGCTTGAAATCGACGCTGTCGAATTGGAAGGCGAGATCGTAGCCAAACGAGCCCCAGAGGCCGAGCTTGTCGTCCTCCGGCGTTGCAAATTTCGCGATGATGCGGCGCAGCACCGAGAACACCGACGGCTGACGCGAACGATCTTCCTCGGCGAATCCCTCCTTGGGGGTCGTCACCTCAAGGGAAATCAGCGCATTCTCGACGGAGAGAGCAATCAGGTCAGGCCCACGGACGGCGGCGGCGAAGGCGGGGAGCAGGATCCGGCCGCGTGCGTTGAGCGCCTCGATCGTCATCTTTCGGCCGCGCGCGGTGATTGCCACCGGCGGATCGACGAAAGCGATGTCCCAGCGCGAATAGCGGCCGGGAAACTCATAGTTGGACGACAGCACGGCGCCGCGCCGCGTATCGAGTTTGTCGAAATAGCCTGATATGGCCGTCTTGTAGTGGTCGGGTCGGGCGCTTCGCGCCACCTCCACGCCGCCGGCGGTGACGAAGGACTCTCTGTTGCCGGACGAACCGGCTTCGGCTTCGCTCTTGACCATCGCAATCTCCCCTGTCGCCACTCGGAGAGACCGCCTCGGACACCTCAAACAAAAGGGCCGTTCCGGTCTCCCGGAGCAGCCCTCGCTCATTTCGTCCCGTCTGGACACACCGCGTCGGCCGCTCTCCTTATGAGAAGCGCCACCACCACGATGCGTTCAGGGCGACAAAACCGTTCATGCCTTCTCCCATAGGCGAAGCGCGTCGGGTTGTAAAGATGATCAACATCGCGACACGTTCGCAAACAGGAGTTTGCATTTCCCCCGATCGACCTTACAACCCTTGCATCGCCGGCCGCTGCTGGCCCACCCGATTTTGGCGCTTTGCGCCGCATCTTTGACAATAGGTTGCGCCCGTGTCCCAGGAAACTTCCCCCATCATCCGTCTCGCCGACTACCGGCCCACGCCCTACGCGATCGATAAGGTCGATCTCGATTTCGACCTGACGCCTGAGAGGACGCTGGTGACGGCGACTCTCGTCCTCTCGCCGCGCGCCGGCACTGCCGGGGAACCGCTCGTTCTCGTCGGCGACGAACTGACGCTCGTCCGCATCGCCGTCGATGGCCAAGAGCTGGCTGAGAGCGATTACGAAGTCAGTCCCACCCGTCTGACCGTCAAGGCGCCGCCGGCCGGCAGCTTCCGCCTCGAAATGACGACGCGCCTCGATCCGGCCGCCAACACCAAGCTGATGGGCCTCTATCGTTCGTCCGGCACCTGGTGCACCCAGTGCGAAGCGGAGGGCTTCCGCCGCATCACCTATTACTATGACCGACCGGACGTGCTCTCGGTGTTCACCGTGAAAATCATCGCGCCGAAGACGGAAGCACCAATCCTCCTGTCCAACGGCAACCCGGTGTCGTCGGGCGATCTCGATGACGGCCGCCATTTCGCCGTCTGGCACGACCCCTGGCCGAAGCCGAGCTACCTGTTCGCCCTGGTCGCCGGCGATCTCAATGCCCTGGACGACAGCTTCACGACCACGAGCGGCCGCAAGGTGAAGCTGGCCATTTATGTCGAGAAGGGCAATGCGCCGAAGGCGGCCTATGCCATGGACTCGCTCAAGCGCTCGATGAAATGGGACGAAGACGTGTTCGGCCGCGAATATGATCTCGACGTCTTCAACGTCGTGGCCGTGTCCGATTTCAACATGGGCGCCATGGAAAACAAGGGCCTCAATGTCTTCAACGACAAATACGTGCTGGCCGACCCGGAAATCGCCACCGACGCCGACTATGCTGGCATCGAGGCGGTGATCGCTCACGAGTACTTCCACAACTGGACGGGCGACCGCATCACCTGCCGCGACTGGTTCCAGCTCTGCCTGAAAGAAGGCCTGACCGTTTTCCGCGACCAGGAATTCTCCTCCGACATGCGCTCGCGGGCGGTGAAGCGCATTTCCGACGTCCGGCTTTTGAGGAGCCAGCAGTTCCCGGAGGACGGCGGCCCGCTCGCCCATCCCGTGCGTCCCGAGCAGTATAAGGAAATCAACAACTTCTACACGGCGACCGTCTACGAGAAGGGCGCCGAGGTCATCCGCATGCTGAAGACGCTGATCGGCGACGATGCCTTCGCGCGCGGCATGGATTTCTATTTCACCCGCCACGACGGCGAGGCCGCCACCATCGAGCAATTCATCGCCTGCTTCGCCGAGGCATCCGGCCGCGATCTCGAACCCTTCATGGTCTGGTACCGCGAAGCCGGTACGCCGACGGTCACCGTCGAGGAGAGCTGGGATGAGGCGGCGCGGCGCTACACGCTGACGCTGACCCAGGAGACAGCCGCGACGCCCGGCCAGCAGACCAAGAAGTCGCGCGTCATTCCGGTGCGTTTCGGGCTCGTCGGTCCGGACGGCTCGGACATGCGGCCCTCCTCGATCGCTGGCGCCGAGGTGAATGGTGACACGCTGGTCCTGACGCAGCCGTCGCACAGCGTGACCTTCGAGGGGCTGCTGTCGCGGCCCGTGCCATCGCTGTTCCGTGGCTTCTCGGCGCCCGTCAAGGTGCGGCAGTCACTGTCTTCGGCCGATCTCATCTTCCTGCTCGCCAACGATGCCGACAGCTTCAACCGCTGGCAGGCCGGCACCACGTTGGCCATGACCGCGCTGGTCAAGGCGACCCAGCAGGTGCGCGCCGGTCAGGCGCCCAGCTTCGAGACGGCGCCGATCGACGCCCTCGGCGAGCTTCTCAAGGACTCGACCCTCGACGCCGCCTTCAAGGCGCTGCTCATTGCCGTGCCCAGCGAAAACGACGTCGCCCGCGAAGTGGCCGAGAACGTCGACCCCGACGCCGTGGCTGCTGCCCATAAGGCCTATCGGCGCACCATTGCCGGTCGGCTCGGGGCGCGTTTCCAGGCGATCATCGAAGCAGACAATGCCGCTGCCGGCGAGCCCTACGTGCCCGATGCGGCCGGGTCCGGCCGAAGGTCGCTCGCCAATACCGCGCTCGACCTTCTATCGATCACCGGCTCGGCCGAGACGATGGCGCTGGTACGTCGGCGTTTCGAGACGGCCACCAACATGACCGATCGCATGGCGGCACTGACCATTCTGGTCCATCGTGGCGACGCGGGCGCCGAAGCGGCGCTGGCCGCCTTCTTCGAGCGTTTCGGCACTGTGCCGCTGGTCGTCGACAAGTGGCTGTCGGCACAGGCGTCGGCGCCGCTTCCCGGCACGCTCGACAAGGTGATGGCCCTGACCCAGCATCCGGCCTTCTCCTTCGGCAATCCAAACCGCGTGCGAGCGCTGGTCGGCGCCTTTGCCACGTCCAATCCCACCCAGTTCGGGCGGGCGGACGGCAAGGGCTTCGGCTTCGTGGCCGATATCATCTCCAGGCTCGACGCCACCAATCCGCAACTCGCCGCCCGGCTGCTCGTCACCTTCCGCTCCTGGCGCTCCTACGAGCCGAAGCGGCGAGCCCAAGCGGAAACGGCGCTCCGCTCGATCCAGATCAAGCCGCAGCTGTCGCGCGATGTCGCCGACATTCTGGAGCGCACGCTGGCCTGAGCACGCGGCTTTCCACACCGACCTCTCCCCATTTTTTCTTGTGGAAGACAGAATGGGGGGAGGTGACAAATCCGAAGATACCGCGTTTCCCGTATCGAACTCCGAGTTCGGACTCGGCAGGAATGTCACAACCCCATCCATTCGCCGGCGGCGATTCAAAAAGAAGATTCAACGCTCGTTAACCTATGGACAGAGCGATTCCCGATGATTCAAACTGCCCCTGATTCGGGGGTGTTTCGCGTTCCCCAACAACATGTGGCGGCGGGGCAACGACATGGCGGGCAACGACCTGGGCAGAGGGTCGGGAACGTGGCGAGCGCGCTTTTTTGGCGACGCCGACACCGAGAGCATCCTGAAGGGACACGCCGGCCTGCTGGTCCGCCCGTCCTATCTTCGCCTCCTCCAGGCTGAGCCGCTGTTCCGCCGATCGATCCCGGTATTGATCTCGGCCTTCCTTTTGGTGGGCGGCATCTTTCACGTTTCCAACCTTCTCCAGCAGCGAACGGACGCCTACCGCTCCGCTTCCGACATGGTGGCGCTGCTGGCCGAGGCACTCGACGCCGACCTCTCCACGCATCCCTCGCTCGACAAGACCGGCGGTGGCTATTCCGGCGTCATGCGCGCCGCCCTGCGCGATAGCTTGCCCCCATCGGCGACCAGCGACGGCCGGGTCATTCTGTTTGCCGATGCCTCCGGCGTCATTCGGGCGACGGCACCGGAAGGCGCCTTCGTCGGCAACGGCACCATCAGCGACCTGTTCGGCGCCGACCAGCCGATGCTGGTGTTCGGCAAGCGCGCCGGCGTGTTGGACGTAACGCTCTCCGGCGGCACCCAGGCCCTGGCCACGGTGCGCAATCTCGCCGGCGATCGCGGCACGGTCGCCGTCTATCAACCTTTGGCGCAGGTCTACGTCGGCTGGCGCCACGACGTCACGATGACGGCGGTGCTGTTCGTCGGCACGTCGCTGATCCTGATTGCCGTGGTCTACGCCTTCTTTGCCCAGATGAGCCGGGCGCGCGAAGCCGACCGCATCTATAACGCCACGCAGGCTCGCGTCGACACGGCGCTCAGGCGCGGCCGATGCGGCCTGTGGGACTGGGATCTTGCCCGCGGCCGATTGTTCTGGTCGCCGTCGATGTATGTCATTCTCGGCATGGAGCCCAACTCGGACCTGATGGGTTTCAACGACCTGCAGGCCATGATCCATTCCGATGACGTCGATCTCTACGAGTTGGCCAAGGAAGTGTTGGAAACCGGCCAGCCGTCCGTCGACCTGGAATTTCGCATCCGTCACGCCGGCGGCGAATGGGTGTGGCTCAGGATGCGGGCCGAGGTGGTCCGCGACCGCGACGGCTCGCCGCACCTCATCGGCATCACCGTCGACGTCACCGAGCAGAAGACGCTGGCAAAAGAGAATGCCACGGCGGCCATCCGCCTGCGCGACGGCATCGACACCATTTCCGAAGCCTTCGTCATCTGGGACTCGGAAAACCGGCTGGTGATGTGCAACTCGAAATACCAGAGCCTGCACCAGCTACCGGACAGCGTCGCCCGCCCCGGTACGCCCTATGCCGATGTCATGGCGGCAGCCCGCCAGCCGAAAGTATCGAGCGAGGGCCTGCGCTATTCCCTGTCGGGCGGCGAGCGCTCCTACGAAGCGCGGCTCGACGACGGCCGCTGGCTGCAGATCAACGAACGCCGCACCAAGGACGGTGGCTTCGTGTCGGTTGGTACCGACATCACCCAGCTGAAGCGCCATGAGGAGAACCTCCTGGAAAGCGAGCGGCAGTTGATGGCAACCGTCGCCGACCTCCGTCAGCATCGCCACAAGATGCAGCTCCAGACCACGCAACTGGTCGAGCTTGCCGAAAAATACGCCGAGGAGAAAGCGCGCGCCGAGGCGGCCAACCGGGCGAAATCGGAATTCCTCGCCTCGATGAGCCACGAACTCCGGACGCCGCTCAATGCCATCATCGGCTTCTCGGACATCATGATGTCCGGCATGTTCGGCGATCTCGGCTCGGACAAATACACCGGCTACTGCCGCGACATCCATGACAGCGGCATCTACCTGCTCAACGTCATCTCTGACATCCTCGACATGTCCAAGATCGAAGCCGGCCGGGTCAATCTCGCGCTCGAGTCCGTGGTGGTCGACGAGGTGCTCGGCGAGTGCGTGCGCATCATGTCGTCGCAGGCCGAGACGCGGCAGATCATCCTCGCCACCGATTTCGAGGCGGGCGAGCCGATGGTGGCCGATCGCCGCGCCGTCAAGCAGGTGGCGCTCAACCTTCTGTCCAATGCACTGAAGTTCACGCCGGCGGCCGGCACCGTCACGGTGCGGACGCGACAGGTGGGTGACAATGTCTTGTTCTCGGTGAGCGACACCGGCATCGGCATTCCCGCCGCTTCGCTCGACCAGATCGCCAAGCCCTTCGTGCAGGTGGAGAACCAGCTGACGCGCAAGCATCCCGGCTCCGGCCTGGGGCTCGCCATCGCCCAATCGCTGGTGGCGCTGCACGGCGGCCGCATGACGATCGAGTCGGTGGAAGGATCGGGAACGACGGTCACCATCTCGATGCCGCGTATCGCCGCGCCGACGGCGAGCGACGGCACCGCTGCCGTGGCAACGTCGCAGGCGGGGTCGGCGGCCGCTACCACCTACCCTCGGGTCGTCGCCGGGCCTGAAGCCTTCACCGAGCCCCGGCGAACCGTGCATTGAATCAGTCGCCCCGACGAACCACCGGCCCGACGATTTCGACGAACGCGTCGCGCACCGCCGCCTGCCGCTCGCGCAATTCCGCCTCAAGCTGAGCGAGCGAGGGCGCCGATGCCACACGACAAAGCACGTCGTGGACGCCGCGCGGCGCTTCCGCCACGGACGCCTTCACCGGCAGCGTCAACCGCTGGGCCTGGGTCAGGTCGCCAAACAGACGGATGGCCGGCAACAGAACATCGCGATGCGTCGGCGAGAGAAGACTGTGGGTGGCAGCCGACAGCAAGGCCGCCTCGGTATTGCGCAGGCGAATGGCCGGTTCCCGCCAATCATTGACGAGACGCAGCGTCTGGGCGATGAACTCGAGATCGACAAGGCCGCCGGGCACTCGCTTGAGATTCCACAGATCGGCAGACCCCTTTTCCTGCTCAAGGCGAGCCCGCATGTCGGCGGCGTCGGCGAACACCTTCTTGGGATCGCGCTGCTGGCATAGCGTCTCGGCGATGATCCGCTCCGCCTCCTGGCCGAGACCACCGGTCGAGGCGACAACGCGGGCGCGGGTCAGCGCCATGTGCTCCCAAGTCCAGGCTTCTTCACGCTGATAGCGCTCAAAAGCATCGATACGGGTGGCAAGCGGCCCGGCGTTGCCCGACGGGCGCAGGCGGAAATCGACGTCGTAGAGCGTCCCCTCGGCGGTCGGGGCGGTGATCGCCGTCACCAGACGCTGCGTCAACCGCGCGTAATATTGGTTGGGCGAGATCGGCCGTCGGCCATCGCTTTGCACCGCATCACGATCATGATCATAGAGCAGGATCAGGTCGAGGTCCGAAGCGGCGGTCAGTTCCTCGCTGCCGAGCTTGCCCATGGCGACAAGCGCCACTCGGCCACCCGGCACGGACCCGTGCTGGAGTTCCAGTTCGGCCGCCGTGGCGGTCAGCACCCGCTCAAGCAATAGGTCGGCAAGGCGGGAAAAGCTCTGGCCGAGTTGGCGGGCGGCGGCAGTGCCGGTGATGACGCGGACGCCGATCAGAAACTTCTGTTCCTGGGCGAAGATGCGGGCACGGTCGAGCACATCCTCATAGCCGCGCGCCTCGCCGAAGAAAACGTCGAGCCGGCGTGTCAGCTCGACCCGCCCCGGCAGCGCACCGAAGAACTGCGGTTCCAGAAGGGCATCCACCACATGCGGCCGTCGGGCCACCGTTTCGGCGAGATAGGGCGAATTGCCCATCACCATGGCGAGCAGCGTCACCAGCGACTGGTTCGAGGACAGCAGCGAGAACAGCTGGACGCCGGCCGGTAGGTGAGCCAGGAAGTGGTCGAAAGCGATCAGCGCCGCATCGGGCGCATCGGTTTCCGAGAAGGCGATGATGAGACGCGGCGTAATCTCGGTGAGAAGTTCGCGGGCGCGCGGCGATCGCATGGCCGAATAGCGGCCGAAGTGCCAGGAGGCGACGATGCGGATGGCATCTTCCGGCCGGGCGAAGCCGAGTTGGGTGAAGGTATCGAGCGTGCCGGGATCGATGTCGTTGCCGGTAAACACCATGTTGCCGTGCTGCGAGGAAAGATCGGCCTCTTCCTCGAACAGCTCGGAATACTGGTCGCTGACGGCGATCAGCCGTTGCCTGAGCGCGGCGCCGAACGCCGCGGGATCTTCGAATCCCATCAGGTGAGCGACGCGGGCAAGTCCTTCCGCGTCGTCGGGCAAGGTGTGGGTCTGCTCGTCGTTGAGCATCTGCACGCGATGTTCGACGCGGCGCAGGAAACGGTAGGCCTCTGCCAGCAGGTCGCGGGCCGGTTCGCCGAGCCAGCCTTGCGCCACCAGCGCATCGAGCATCGCCAACGTCTGCCGGCCGCGCAGGTCGACGTTGCGACCGCCGGCAATCAGCTGCTGCGTCTGCACGAAGAACTCGATCTCGCGGATGCCGCCCCGCCCCAGCTTGACGTTGTGACCGGCAACGGCGATCTCGCCATGTCCCTTGTGGGCGTGGATCTGCCGCTTGATCGAATGAATGTCGCGGATGGCGGCATAATCAAGATACTTGCGCCAGACGTAGGGCTTGAGATCGCCGAGGAAGCGCTCGCCGGCGGCGATGTCGCCGGCCGCCGGCCGCGCCTTGATCATCGCGGCCCGTTCCCAGTTCTGACCGGCACTTTCGTAGTAGATCAGCGCCGCCATGGTCGACATGGCCACCGGCGTCGCGCCGGCGTCCGGTCTCAAGCGCAGGTCCGTGCGGAACACGTAGCCGTCGGCGGTCCGCTCCTGCAGGATGGCAACGAGACGGCGGGTCAGGCGGACGAACAGCGTGGTCAGGTCGTCCTTGTCGGCCGATGGCACCGCGGCGGGATCGAAGAAGACGATAAGGTCGATGTCCGAGGAGTAATTGAGTTCGAAGGCGCCCTGCTTGCCCATGGCAAGGATGATCCAGCCCGAACCGCGCTCCGGGTCGGAGCGATCAGGCAGCCTCAGCTTGCCGGCGGTGTCGGCCTCGAGCAGCAGGAATCGGATGGCGGCGGAAAGACTGGCGTCAGCGAGCCGGGTCAGCGCACCGGTCACCTCCATCACGTCCCAGACACCGGCGACATCGGCCAAGGCAATGGCGAGCGCCGCCTCAGCCTTGACGCGGCGGAGGCGGCGGCGCAACGCCGGTTCGTCGACGGCAGGTTCGGAGAGCGAAGCGATAAGGCCATCGACCAGCACCGCCGGATCGCTTGAAAGAACGCGGCATAACCTTTCGCCATCGCGCAATGCCACCTCGCGCAAATGCGCACTATTGGATGCGGCGGCGAGTATCAGTTCGCGGGCCGCCGGCGTACTGGCAAACAATGCGGCGAGCGCCTCTCCGCCTGAACCGGCCAGACAATCACCCAAAAGCGAACCGGCAATAGCGAGATCGGGACCTTGGGGGGGAATAATGGCGATGCGGTCCTTGAGCAGGCCCTCAGCCCGCTGTTTCATGCCCTCTCCGTCCCCCATCGTCCACTCCAGTCCCTTTGGCGGAGATCCATCACGGCTTGATGGTCTCGCCCGTCCTCTTGTTTCGCGCGTCCCAGCCTAAGCCGCATCTCCTCGACGGCGATCTAGGCCTTCGGAAGATGCAGGCTGGCTTTGAGGCCCGGCTCGGCATCCCCGAGCACCACCCGTCCGCCATGCAGGCGCGCCACGGCCGCCACCAGCGACAGACCGAGACCCGATCCCTGCCGGCTGCGAGCCTCGTCGAGCCGGCCAAAGCGCGACAATGCCTTCTTCCGGTCGGCCTCGGGAATGCCGGGGCCGTTGTCGGTCACCATCAGGCAAATATCCTCGCCATCGAAGGCCCCGGTCAGCGCAATCGACAATCCCTTCCCACCTTCGGGTTGGCCATACTTGATGGCATTGTCGATCAGGTTGGACAAGGCTTGGCTCAGGAGCGTGCGGTTACCCTTTAGGGGCAACGGCCGCTTTGTTTCGAGAGTGAGGCGGCCGCCGGCGTCTTCCACCACCGGCTCGTAGAGTTCGACGATCTCGTCGAGGATATCGGCGGCGTCGAGCGACTCGAAGCTGTCGCCCGAAGAACCGGCCTCCATCCGGGCGATCTTGAGGAGAGCGTCGAAGATACGGATCAGATTGTCCGCCTCTTCCATGGCCGAGGTGATGGCCTCGCGATAGTCCTCAACCTCACCGCCGCGCCGCAGCGTCTCCTCAAGGCGGCCACGCAACCGATTGAGCGGCGTCTTGAGATCGTGGGCGATATTGTCGGAGACCTCCTGCAAGCCGGTCATCAGCGCTTCGATGCGATCGAGCATCTCGTTGAGGCTGAGGGCGAGGTTATCGAACTCGTCGTGCGAGCCTTTGATGGCTAGTCGATGGGTGAGATCACCGGACATCAGCCGGCGAGAGGTTTCGGCCATGTTCTCGACGCGCTTCAGCACAGAACGCCCGATGAAGAACCAGGAGATAAAGCCCGTCAGCACCATGACGATGATGGCATAGCGGGAGGCGCCGAAAATCAGCAAGCGGAGCTGACCGATCTCGCTGATGTCGCGGCCGACCAACAGCTTGAAGCCGCCGGGCAAGGCGAACACCCTGACAACCGCGTCATAGCGGCGGCCGGCATCGCCGTCGAGCCGCTGGTAGGTGACGGACGTGGTGTCGCCGTCCGACAGGCCGAGGATGGACAGTGGCGGATCGGCGACGTTGCCGACGACCGTACGGCCGGACGAGTCGGCGACGAGATAGAGGCTGGCGCCCGGACGGCGGCTGCGCAGATCGACAGCGCTGACGAGCTGACGGAGGCCGCCGCGCTCATACTGATCGGACAGCGAATTGATCTCGCTGTCGATCGTTTCGGTAACCTGGGAATCGAGCAGTTGGGCCGTGTTGTTGGCGATATAGGCCGTCAGGAACAGCGTCAGGCCGGAGAAGACGACGAGATAGACCAGCGACAGCTTGAAGGCCGTTGTCCGGATCAGCCGCCCGAGCGCACCCATGCGGCCTCCCCGCCCCTGTCCGGGCCGGCCTCGCGGATCATGTAGCCGGCGCCGCGCACGGTGTGCAGCAGCGGCTTGTCGAAGCCCTTGTCGATCTTGCCGCGCAGGCGGGAGACGTGGACGTCGATGACGTTGGTCTGCGGATCGAAATGATAGTCCCAGACGTTCTCGAGCAGCATGGTGCGGGTGACCACCTGTCCGGCATTGCGCATCAGGTATTCGAGCAGGCGAAACTCGCGCGGCTGCAAGGGAATCTCGGTGTCGGCGCGCGTCACGGTGTGCGACAGGCGGTCGAGCACCAGATCGCCGACACGATAGGTGGTCTCAACGTCGGCCGGCCGGTTGCGGCGGGCAAGGGCTTCAACGCGGGCGAGAAGTTCGGTAAAGGCATAGGGCTTGGTGAGATAGTCGTCGCCACCCGCTCTAAGGCCACGCACCCGGTCATCGACCTGGCCGAGCGCGGAGAGCACCAGCACGGGCGTATGATCGCCGCGACGCCGCATGTCTTCGATGATGGAAAGGCCGTCGCGCTTGGGCAACATCCGGTCGACGATCAGCACGTCGAACCCACCCTCTTCGGCCATGAAGGCGCCGGCTTCGCCATCGGCCGCGTGTTCGGCGACATGCCCCATCTCATCCAGAGCCTTGACGAGATAGGCCGCCGCTTCGCTGTCGTCCTCGATCACCAGAATGCGCATGTCGCCCTGCCCCACAAAGGTGGTCGTCGACTGTTGTTTAGCGCTGGCGCGGGACAGCGCAAGGAAAAAGCGTACCGGCGCGCAAACCCGCTCGCCGGTCAGATCGGAAATTTGTGCCGGCGAGCGCCGAGCCCGCTCGCCGGCACGGGAATGGAGATCAGCGGTTCACTTCCCCAAGGGGAGAGCAAGGAAGTGAATGCTATCTCCGGACTTCACGCGCAGGAGGATGGCCTTCTTGCCGGCCTTTTCCGCGCCGGAAATCGCCTTCGACACATCGCGCGGGCCTTCAACGGTCTGGCCGCCAGCTTCGAGGATGACATCGCCCTGACGCAGCCCCTTGTCGGCAGCCTTGCCGTTCGGGTCGACGTCGGTGATGGCGGCGCCGCTATCCCCGGCTCCCACGGCATTGGCTGGCGCCAGCGTCAGCCCATAATCACCGAGCGAGGTGTGTTCGTCGGAGCCGCTATCGCTGGACTTCGCAGAGGCAACCTGATCGTTCGGCAGTTCGCCGAGGTCGACCTTGACGATCTGCTCCTTGCCATCGCGCCACAGCGTCACATCCACAACCGTCTTCGGCGGGAAGGCGGCGATCTTGCGAGCGAGATCCTTGGCGTCTTCGATCTGCTGGCCGTTGACGGCGAGAATGGTATCGCCCGCCTTGATGCCAGCCTTGCTGGCCGGCGAATCGTTCTGTGGCTCGGTCACCATGGCGCCACGCGCCTTATCGAGGCCGATGGAGCTGGCGATCTCATCGGTCACCGGCTGGATCTGCACGCCGAGCCAGCCACGGACCACCTTGCCGCTATCCATCAGCGAGGCAACGACCTGCTGCGCGGTATGCGCCGGGATGGCGAAACCGATACCAACCGAGCCGCCCGACGGCGAATAGATGGCGGTATTGACGCCGATCACCTCACCGCCGGCATTGAACGCCGGACCACCGGAGTTGCCCTTGTTGATCGGGGCGTCGATCTGCAGGAAGTCGTCATAGGGTCCGGCGCCGATGTCGCGGCCACGCGCCGAAATGATGCCGGCCGTTACCGTGCCGCCAAGGCCGAAGGGGTTGCCCACGGCGACCACCCAGTCGCCGACGCGCGACTCGTTGGCTGCGAAGGAAACATGCGGGAAGTCCTTGCCGTCGGTCACCTTGACGAGGGCGAGATCGGTCTTGGGGTCGGTGCCGATCACCTTGGCCGCGTGTTCGGTGCCATTGTCGGTAACCACCTTCACGTCGGTGGCGTTCTCGACCACGTGGTTGTTGGTCACGACGTAGCCGTCAGCGGAGATGAAGAAACCGGAGCCCTGAGCAAGGCCGTAGCGGTGTTGCGGCGAGCCGTTGCGGTTGCCGGGCATGCCCGGCATGCCGAAGCGCTTGAAGAAATCATAGAACGGGCTGTCGGGGGTGAGGCCAGGCGGCAGCCCCTCGGCGTCGCTGTTGTCACTCTGCCCGACCGTCTCGTCGGTCTTGACGCGGATGGAGACGACGGCGGGCTGAACCCGCTGCACCATGTCGGCGAAAGAGAAGACTGGTTGACTGTTCTGCGGCTGAGACAGGTTCTGGGCCTGTGCCGTATTGTCGAAGATAAAGGCCGTCTCGCCGGCGACGATGCCGCCAAGGGCCAGCGCAAAGACCGATCCCAGCAGCAGTGCCTTGACGCGGGATTTGGTCGGCTTGTCGGAAGTCCTGAGCATGGAACGATCTCCAGGGATGAACTCGGGGAACCGGCTTTCGATCCGGTCTCGATGGTGACATATAGCCACCGCGTCCCTAACCTGAAGATTGCGAGCGGATTAAACTTTTGTAAGAAAGCCCGTCGAAAAGTCGCCTTATTTCAAATATTTGGGCGTCCGTCTTCGTCCTGTGCCAGCGCATTCAGGGCGGCTTCCTCCTCGGCCGACAGGCGTTCGGAACCGGAGGGCGCAGCCCGTCGCCGGACCGCAATGAACAGCCCGCCCGCAGCAAGCAGCAGCAAGGCAGCCGGCAAGGCCCACAGAACAAGCCCGACGCCATGGGGCCGTGGCCTCAGGAGTACGAATTCGCCATAGCGCTCGACCAGGAAATCGCGCACGGCATCGTCGCTGTCGCCAGCGGCGATGCGCTCGCGGACAAGGATTCTCAGATCCTTGGCAAGCTGGGCATCGGAGGCATCGATCGACTGGTTCTGGCAAACGAGGCAGCGCAGCTCCTCGGAGATCTGCCGGGCGCGCGCCTCGAGCGCCGGGTCGGCCAGCCGCTCGGACGGATCGACGGCGAGGGCCGGACCGGCAAGCGCGAGAAGGAGGGCAATGGCGGCAGGAAGGCGCATCGGGTTCCCTCCGTCAATCGGCGACGACGACTGGCGCCGCCCGGCGAGCCGGTTTTGGTGCGCCGACACGCAGGCGGCGGTCGGCGAGCGACAGGGCCCCTCCGGCCATCATGACGAGCGCGCCCAGCCAGATCAATGTCACCAGCGGCTTTTCCCACATGCGGACCACAACCGAGCCGGTCTCGCGCCCTTCGCCGCCCAGCGTCACGTAGAACTGCGACAGCCCGTGGGTGCGAATGCCGGCTTCGCTGGTCGGCATCTGGCGGGCGGTATAGAAGCGGCGCGATGGCGAGACGATGAAACGCACCGTGCCCCCTTTTCGCACCGTCATGGTGGCCAGCATTTCGGAGTAATTGGAACCGGGAGTGTTTCGGATGCCATCGAAGGTCACCGAATAGCCGCCGACGGTGGTCGTGTCGCCCGGCTTCATTTCCAGGATGGCCTCGCTCTGAAAGGCGGACGTCGAGACGATGCCCAGCAAGGTCAGGCCGAGGCCTGCATGGGCGAGCGCCGTGCCAAAGGTTGAGCGTGGCAATCCGGCAAGGCGTTGAAAGCCGACCGCGAGGCCCACCTCGCGAAAGCGGGCGCGCGACCAGAGTTCGGCGAACGCGCCAACCAGTACCCAGGCAGCGACACCAAAACCCACGGCCGCAAGCAGGTGCGTTGCACCATTCAGCCAAGCGACGGCGAGGCCGATCAGCGCGGCGATGACAAATACCATCCAGAGACGCTCGAGCGCGCCGAGAAGATCGCCGCGCTTCCAGGCGAGCAGCGGCCCGAGCGGCACCACCAGCAGTGTGACCCCGAACAGAGGGCCGAAAACCGTGTTGAAATAGGGCGCGCCAACCGAGATGGCGCCGCCGAAGGCCGACACGATCAGCGGTACCAGCGTACCGAACAGCACGACGCCCGCCGCCACCGTCAGGAATACATTGTTGAGGACGAGCGCGCCTTCGCGGCTCAGCGGCGCGAACAGGCCGCCTTGCCTGAGCGTGCCGGCGCGGAACGCGAACATGGCGAAACCGCCACCGATGAACAGGCAGAGAATGGCGAGAATGAACACGCCGCGCGTCGGGTCGTTGGCAAAGGCATGCACCGACGTCAGAACGCCGGAGCGCACCAGGAAGGTGCCGAGAAGCGACAGGGAGAAAGCGAGGATGGCGAGCAACACCGTCCACACCTTCAGCGCTTCGCGCTTCTCCATGACGACGGCGGAATGCAGAAGCGCCGTGCCGACCAGCCAGGGCATCAACGAGGCGTTCTCAACCGGATCCCAGAACCAGAAGCCGCCCCAGCCGAGTTCGTAATAGGCCCAGTAGGACCCCATGGCGATGCCGGCGGTGAGGAAGATCCAGGCGGCAAGCACCCAGGGTCGCACCCAGCGCGCCCAGGCAGCGTCGATCCGTCCCTCGATCAACGCGGCGATGGCGAAGGCGAAGGCGATGGAGAAGCCGACATAGCCGAGATAGAGCAGCGGCGGGTGGATGGCGAGGCCGATATCCTGCAAGACCGGATTGAGATCCTTGCCTTCCATCGGCGGCTCGGCGACGCGCAGGAAGGGGTTGGAGGTCGTCAGGATAAACGCCAGAAAGGCCGTGCTGATCCAGCCCTGGACGGCGAGCACGTTGGCCTTGAGCGTTAGTGGCAGATTGCCGCCGAACAGGGCCACCGCCGCGCCGAACAGCGCCAGGATCAGCGCCCAGAGCAGCATGGAGCCCTCGTGATTGCCCCAGACGCCGGAGATCTTGAAGATCAGCGGCTTTTCCGAATGGGAATTCTCGATGACGTTGAGGACCGAGAAGTCGGAAACGAGGTAGGCGTAGGTCAGGGCCGAAAAGGCGATGGCAACCAACAGCAGGAGCATCAGCGACGCCCGTGGCGCCACGGCCATCAGCGCCGGATCGCGACGGAAAAAGCCGGCGATCGGCAAGACCGATTGAGCGATGGCCACAGCCAGCGCCAGGATCAGAGCGAAATGGCCGAATTCGACGATCATACCGCCCCCTCGCCTAGTTTTTTGCCGACGGCGTTGGCCCGCCCGGCTGGCCCTCTATCCAAACACCCCGTGCCTTCAGGGCGTCGACAACTTCCTTCGGCATATAGCGCTCGTCATGCTTGGCGAGCACGGTATCGGCGTGAAAAAGGCCAGCCTGATCGAGCCTTCCTTCGGCGACGACCCCCTGCCCTTCCTTGAAGAGATCGGGAAGCAGACCGATGTAGGTGACGGAAACGGCGTTCGCCGTATCGGTCACCTTGAAGTCCACCTGCCCACCGTCTTTGCGGACCACGCTGCCGACCTCGACGAGACCGCCAATCCTGAGACGCCGGCCCTCCGGCATCGGCTGTTCGACAATCTCGCTCGGCGTCTTGTAAAGGGTGATTTGGCCGGACAGCGCGAAAAGGACGAGGCCGATGGCGGTCGCGAGAATCGCGCCGACCGTACCGATCAGGATGAGACGCCGCGTCTTGCGCGTCATGACCATCGTCACTGTCCTTCCCGCTTATCGATGCCGAACTCGACGGCCGCTGCATTGATCGCTGCCAGCGCCTCGGCGTCGCCGGTGAATGCTTGGCGGGCGTCGGCGAGCGCCGCTTTTGCCTTGTCGGCGCGCCCCAGCACCATGTTGGAGCGCATCAGGCGGATCCAGCCATCGCGATCCTTCGGAGCTGACGCAAGTCTGGCGGCCAAGCCGTCGACCATGCCCTCGATCATGGACTTGTCGACGCCCGCTCCGGCGGCCGGCAGTGTCGCCGGCTCGGGCGTGTCGGCCGGTTTCTTGAGCGCGCTCAGGATTTCGCCGCGCTTTGCCCGCACGGTGACGAGCCAGGATGCGTCAGCCGGCGAACGGCGGATCAACTCGTCGACCTGATGGAGCGCCTCTTCGAACGACCCTGCCTGCCGCAGCCCCTCGGCATAATAGAAGCGCGCGCGGGCGCGATCGGGATCGGCGGCGACGGCGCGCGCCAGGACGGACTGCGCCTCGGGGGAGACGATGCCGTCATTGGTATCGACGAGACCCACGCCATAGTTTTCCAGTATTTCCGCATCGCTCTCGCCTGCCGCGATCAACCGACCCCAGGCCTTCACGGCTTCGTCGAGCCGACCCATGCGGGCGTAGATCGGCGCGATGACTCGCCAGCCTGAGAGGTCGTCGGGGTTGGCAGCCAGATGCTTTTCGACGCGGCCAACCATGTCGGTGATATTGCCGGACGCAGGCGCTGCCGAAAGTCGCTCGGCAAGCGGCGCATCCGGCATGTCGGGCTGACCAAGCAACAGATAGAGCGGCAGCGCGATCGCCGGAACGGCGACGACGGTCATCAGCGCGACGAGACGATTGGCGGCGGGCTGCGGCGCACCAGCCGCTGCCGGTGCACGTGTCGCCGCCAGCAGGCGACGGCCGATCTCGGCGCGGGCGGCATCGGCCTCCTCGCCACCGATCACGCCGCGCTCGCGGTCGCGGTCGAGTTCACCAAGCTGGTCGCGGTAGACGCGCGTCTCCTCGCCGCTGGCCGCCAAGAAAGCGCCGGCCGGCCGCGCTAGCGGGGCAATGACGACCAGAACGACTGCCGCCGCCATCAATGCCAACAAGACCCAGAAAACCATCCTTAGCTCTTTCCCGAGCCATCGGCCTCGCGTCAGCGCACCGATGCCCCATGCCGAATAGGGCAATGCCGGCGGTTTCTCAATGGACTTCTGAGTGAATTTGAGAAGGATTCCAAAAAAGCCCGGAAGCGATCATGCCGCTGGCCGTGACGTCTTGAGCTGCTGTTCTTTGCTGCGCCGCAGGTGGGAGGCGTAATCCTCGCCATAGAGGAAGGCGGAGGCCTTGATGAGGTGATCAACCGCCGACAGCGTGACAATTCGCGCCTCGCCGTCAAGGTTGCGCAGCCGGGTTGGCAGATCAAGAGCGTAAAGTTCAATCGCCTGGTCCACCAACGGCGTCAGGCGGCCGATCAGGCCATTGACCGCCAGGGCGTCGCGGGATTTGCTCGCCGCCGCGAAAATGGCGCACAAGAACACGACTTCGGCACCATCGGCGGGGCCGGGATAAGGAGTTTCCTGCACGCGGAATGCGCGCCGCATCGCCGGCAGCAACTTGTCGAATTCCGCGAACAGCATCTCCGAAAAACGCCGCTTGATGGCGACCATCCGCTGTTGCCACCACCCATCGCCGTCAATATCGAGGCCATTGGCGAGCTCGTTGAGAACCGACCGGAAGACGCCGATTTGCGTGACGGCGTCGGCAGCATTGCGGCTGCCGCGCAGAATAGTGAGGAAGCGCGAGGCGGCGCGGTCGGCAGCGGCGAATCCGAGATCGATGAAGGCCGCCGCCGTCGGGGTGGGACGGATGCGACGAGCCGTTTCGCCGCGCGCCAGCAGCTTGGCGAAGGCGATCAGCGGAGCGACCGACGATTGCCGACGAAATACGCCGCCAGCGACCCAACCGGCAGTATGAGGATACTTGGTGAGGTAGGTGGCGATCTGTTCGAGAAGCCCCCTGTCGGCGGAACCGGAATCGAGCAGATGCACGATGGCCGCGCTCAGCGTGGGCAGGTCATCCAGGTGATCGCGCACCGCGATCATGTCGTCCACTTCGCCGCGAGCCAACTCGCCGCCAATGCGCGACATGAAGCGCTGTTGCCGTTTCGGCTCGTCGGCAATCGTCTCGATATGCCGGGCCAGTGTCTCGAACAGGCGTCGTTCCAGCCGCGTCGCCTCTTGGCGATAGGCGGCGGCATCCGGCAGCGTCGGCATGGTCGAGGGGGCATTCCACACGGCAAATTCCGCCGGCAAAAGCTCGGCGGAGGCATAGGTCCACAGATGGGACAGCGTCGCTGCCGTCACGAAGCCGCGCGCGGGGGCCGTCAGTCTTTCCTCGATCGTGTAGGGCTCGAAGGCGCTAAAGACCAACCTTCGCATGTCCGGCGTTCCGCCGGCCGCTGCCTGCCGGGCGGGACTGCGACTTTCCGCGACGGCGCGGGCCGCCTCGAGAATGAGACGGCGGCGGGCATCGATCTCCACGGGAACGGCTTGGTCGGTTTCCAGCCGGCGGACCAGCATGCCACGCGCCCGCGGCGTCAGGCCCCGCAAGAAAGTTTCGGCCTTGTCGGTCACCGCCGCGCGCCCGTCCATATCGAATCCCGTAAACTAGTCCTTTACCAAACGATCTTGCCGCAAGATGGTTGATGACTGGTAACGAACGGGGCCTAAAGCGAGAATGCGAAAAGGCCGGCTCAAGGAGCCGGCCCTTCCTGGACGATGCAAAGATTAGGGACGAATTCAGCCGACAACCTGCCAGCTGCCATCCGGATTTTGGCAGGCGGTGCCACGCGCCACCTGCGGCTGACCGTCGATGTAGACGGTGTTGGTGTAGGGGCGGCAGGTGCGGTTGTTGACATAGGCGACCGGACCCGGGTTGACCGTTCCGTAGACGCCGTTCTGCGGGTTCCGCCACTGCTGCGGAGCACCGGTGTCGAGCGCCTGAACACTGGCCGCAGTGTTGTAACGCTGCGAGTCGGCGTCGAGAGCTGCGCCGATCTGGTTACCCAGGAAGCCGCCAAGCAGAGCGCCACCAGCGATGGCTGCCACCTTGCCGCTGCCCGAGCCGAAAGCCGAGCCGAGAGCAGCGCCACCGACAGCGCCGGCCAGCGTGCCAAGCGTCGCGTTCTGGTTCCCGCCACCCGTGGCGCATCCAGTCAGCAGGGAAGCCGCCAGGCCGACGATTACAAGTTTCTTCAACAGCATTGCTCCGGTCTCCGAGAATGGAACGAATTATATTGGGCGAGTCGCCCTTGACACTTGTAGTGGCCTGAAACCATGGCCGAATTTTGTTTCCGACTTATTCTTGTTGCCAGCGGCCTCCCATCTTCCCGATTACTGCCCCCATCGTCCAGCGCCCCGTCAATGGATTTCAACTCAGGGGAATGCGAAAGGTCACCGAAAGCCCGCCGAGCCCAGCCCGATCGAGAACCAGCGATCCACCATAGGTCTCGGCGATCTCAGCCGCGATGGCGAGGCCGAAACCTGATCCGGGCAACGTCTCGTCGAGACGTTTGCCTCGGCCGAGCACCTCGGCATAGGCCGCAGGCGGCAAGCCTGGCCCGTCGTCCTCGACGCAGATGACCACCAGCGGGCGGTCACGGTCGGCCCTGTCGACCGACAGCGCAATGCGCACCTGTTCGCGCCCATATTTGCAGGCATTGTCCATGAGATTGCCAATCAGCTCCTCAAGGTCGCGCCGCTCGATGCGGGCCTTGGGATGTCCGACACCCGGCGCGTCGAGGTAGAGGCTGCGATCGGGATAGGCTCGGCTCAGAACGCGGATCAGGCCTTCCAGCGAATGGCGAACATCGGCCACCGCCCCAACCAACTTGCGATCGGCGGCGAGCCGCGCCCGGTCGAGATAGCGGTCTACCTCGGCCCGCATCACCGTCACCTGCTCGACCACCTTGTCCGCCAACGCCCCGCCTTCGGCGCGCGCCTCGTTCAGGATCACCGCGAGCGGGGTCTTCAGGGCATGGGCAAGATTGCCGACCTGCGTCCGCGACCGATCGACGATGGCGCTGTTGGTTTCGATGAGAGCGTTGAGCTCCTTGCCGAGCGCGGCGATCTCGCGTGGCAGCCGGCCTTCGAGGCGGTTGGCGCGCCCCTCGCGGATGTCCGCGAGACGGCGGCTCATGGCGGCGAGTGGCCTCAGACCAAAGCGAACCTGCAGCCCGGCGGCGGCAACGAGGCCGAGCGCGAAGGCGGCCAGCGTCGCAAACACCTGAAAGCGGAAGGTGGAGATCTCGTCGGCAAGTTCGGCGACGTTACCGGTGACGTGGAGATCGAACATCCGGCCGTTGCTGAGAAAGATGCGCTGCGTCGCGTGGCGGAGCGCGATGCCGGCGGGATCGCTCGCATCATTGGTCACCACCACGCCGTTGTTGGGCGGTGGCGGCAGCGCCAGCACCTCGCCAAACAGGGATTGACTGGTGGCGATGGTGGTCTGGGACTTGGCATCGACCACCACCCAGTACCAGCCGGACTGGTAGCGGCCGAAGCGTGGGTCGCCCATGGTGCCGGGATCGGGCACGCCGCCGTCGGGCGTCGACGCGACGACGCCGGCCAGCGTCTTTTCGTAGACGATGATGCGTTCGTCGAAGGAGCGGATGAGACTGGCCCGGTAGAGCTCGGTAAGCAGCCAGCCAAAGGCAGCCAGTGCAATCGCCGCCCACAGCGCCGACATGAGCATCAACCGCAAGGCCAGCGAACTCGTCAGCCATTCGCTCAGTTTTCTGAGGCAAGCCTTCATTTTCCGGACGCGACGCGATAGCCGAGACCGCGCACCGTTTCGATGAAATCGATCCCCATCTTCTTGCGCAACCGGCCGACGAACACCTCGATGGTATTGGAATCGCGATCGAAGTCCTGATCGTAAAGGTGCTCCACCAGCTCCGTGCGCGAGATCACCTTGTCCATGTGCAGCATCAGGTACTGAATGAGGCGAAACTCATGGGACGTGAGCTTGATGGGGTTGCCATCAACGGTCAGGCGTCCAGCCTTGACGTCGAGCCGGACGCGGCCAACTTCCACTTCGTTGGAGGCACGACCGGCGGCGCGGCGTGTCAATGCGCGGAGGCGGGCCAGCACCTCCTCCATATGGAACGGCTTGGCGACATAGTCGTCGGCGCCGGCGTCGATGCCGGCGACCTTGTCGCTCCAGCGGTCACGGGCGGTGAGGAGAAGGACCGGCACCAATCGGTTGTCCCTGCGCCACGCCTCAAGCACGCTGAGACCATCCATCTTGGGCAGGCCGATGTCGAGAATCACGGCGTCGTAAGGTTCGGTGTCGCCAAGAAAATGCCCCTCTTCGCCATCGAAGGCGGCGTCGACGGCGTAACCGGCATCGCGACAAGCGGTGACCAACTGCCGGCTTAGGTCGCGGTCGTCTTCGACCACAAGAATCCGCATTTTGAGATATCCCGGTTCAGCGAAGCCTTTGCCCCGACGTGGCGTCGACCATGATGTTGTCGACCCGTCCGCCCTCATGCATGACCGCAAGCTGGTAGACGAGCAATCCACCGCCCTCGCAGAGCCGGGCGTCGACGATTTCTCCATCGATGATGCGGGCGATCACGCTCAGCCGCTGAACGGCCCCCTTGCCGACGACGGCCTGCGCTTCGGCCGGCGTCAGGCAGCGCGCCTCGGCGGCATGTCCCACAACGATCGGCAGCATCACAAGACACGCCAAGGCGAGACGGAATCGCTTGCGATTAGTGTTCATGGACCGGACTTTAGCTACCCTAGGCTGAACGGTCCATGAACACCGACAACGCCCGGCGTTCATGCTTTGAGGCGAAAGCAATCACTCGCTTGCGTGACCGCGGCGTTTTCTCTCCACTCCGGTGGCAGATGGGGTGTTACGCCGAAATCCATCCCCTTCAAAACATCGCCATAGGGAAACCCCTGTTGGTGGATGGCACGCATACGACTTTTGATCCACCTCAAGGCCTTGTTGCCACGAGAAGCTTAGCTTCAGGACGATGAGAAGAGGGGGCAGTGAAATGAGCATCCCGCACGAGCTTTCGTTGGAATTCCCGCAGAGCTGGAACGCCATTGAACAGCTTATGCTGTTCGATGCGGTCTTCTGCGACCTCGCCAGTGCCTATCAAGAGATCAATCGACGCATTTTCCGCATCGAAACGCTGGAGGAGCCGGCCGAGCCGGATGTCCTCGCCGATCTCAAGCGCCACCGGTCTCTACTCAAGAACGAAATCGCGGCCGCCGTCGCCGCGACCAAATGCGCCGTGGCTTGACACCCCTCCTCGTTGGGCCTCAGCGCTATAGCCCGCGCCGTCCCCGTCCGACGGCGCGGGCTAGCCTCGTTGTCTACCTCTCCTAGAGAAATTCGCCTTGGTCGATGGGCGCCGTGACGCTGGGGCAGCGGCAGTTGGCGTCGCATATTCGTTCATTTTTCCTAACACACCAAGATGGCTATCCGCCGTTCAGACGCAAAGAGTCCGCTCCCCCTGGATTCCGTTGCAAGGCTCGCCCGATCTTGGGTCATGCCCCTCTTGCCGAACCCGATGGATGGCGCAGTGAGAGGAAGCCGATGCGCGGTGCCACCGATGAGCGGGCTATCCTCCCGCGGCGCAACGCCGCGGTGGTGGGCGAAGCCGGTGCTCAGCCCGCATGCGCGGCGAGGAGCAGAGCTCTTCCTCCGATGGCAAGGCGATGGCAATCATCACGCCAGCAGCTTTCCCTCGCAAAGCCGGGTACGGAGCGATGGGAGGCACCCGCACCAAGACGGGCCCAGGGGTGGCGCAGCCAACAACTTATTGGTGCATATCTCCTACCGCCCGGAAAATATCGGCTCCTCACGGTCAGCCGCATCGGGTTTCCCGAGCGAGCTGTCATACGGGCCACCCGCGCGTAGTCCCCGCCCGGGCGGCGCGAGGCTATCCTGTGGCACCAGAGGCAAGGCTGTTTGGCTGAGCCTTACTCGGTCATCCCGACCACGCAAGGGCTCAAGATTGACCCCGGGGACCAGCAAGCCATCTTCGACCCGCAACCCGACATCTTTGGCCCCGCCCTTTAGACGGTGATTCAGCAAGCTGAGAAAACGCAGGTCAGAGCCAGCACTTGTTCGTCCTTGCGCCGACACGGCATCACTGACCGGGAGAGTGCCGGATCGACGCGCATCAGGCGAACATCAGGGTTCGCGCCACGCCAGGCGGCTTCAAAGCCGGTTTTAGCGACTTTGCGAACTGAGTCAGCAAGCTCACAGGTTGATTCCGGCAGCTCAGACTTTGATTCAGAAGTGCCGCCCGAGTCCGGCTCAGCCACTGATTCAACCTGGCCCGAGTTTGTGAATCTTCCGAATCACTTACGGGCAACGGTTGAAGTGACGCGTTCCAGGTTCATGCAGTGATTCAAGCGACTGATCCGAGGGCAACCATGCCCACATTGGAAATGGGCGCTAGGTTTCCCCGCACACTCTGGTGTTTTGTCAGAGGCCTGCACACCACACCGCCGCCACGGCTACGTTCGCCATCCGGTGAGGAAGCGTCAGGGTCTGGTCAGCGGAGCATGGCCTCGCACCACTCCTGTTCGCTGCGGACATAACCTTCCCGTTCGCAACCACATGCTCCGCGGCGCGGGGTCTTTTCGCCAAGGTCGGAGGCGGCCGGTATGAAGGATGCTCGCTGGTTTGGGTCGAGCGGACAGTTATCGGAACAATGAAGATACGGCCCTCGGTTCATGCCTCCCTGTAGTCGGCGCAGCGTCGAAGTGCTCGCCAGCCTAAGTCCGACGCGAGGACCATCCGACGGATAGCAATCTCGGCTCCTTGCAGTAATCATAGCCGTTGGCGACAGAACGACCTTTAGTTGAGTCCACCCGCGAACGGTGCGCCGTCGCCGGTGCTCCAGCCGATGGCCTCGATCACATTCTCCACCTTGTCCGGTCGTCGCTGGCTGGCCCGCCGCGCGAGCAGAGGCCGACGTGCGGTGGACCGCGGGCCGACTGGGGCCTCCCGACGAAGCAGGCCGATCGGCCGAAGACCGCCGAGCGTCGGCGAAGCACCGTCGAGATATGCCAGGCAGGATGTCGGCGATCTCTCCGATGTGGCTTGCGCCAGACGTCCTGGACGGCAGCCATCCGGTCGTCTTCGCCGGGCGATCACCTTGGGTCGGAGACAATTGACCGTTCCGTATCCCGAACGGCTCGATATCTGCGTCGTCGTGTAGGCTGTCGTAAAGCCACCTTGCGAAAAAAGGCTGTGCCCCATCCTGCGCCTGGGGCCATGTCGCCGGCGCTCGGCGGCCTTGCTCCCCCTGCCTCAAGAGGGGCGACAGGCGAATTCCTTCTCAATCCCGGATCAACGAACGACGATTCATCTCGCCAAGGGATGGGCGCACGAAGGCGGAAGATCAAGCTCCCATAGCCCCTTCAGAACAAAACAGGATCATTGTTCTGGACGCAGGCCGTGGCTGCTGGCATGATTGGCGCGCATTTGTTGTCCGAATCCATTGCCTAACCCCTGGGTCGTCCCATGTCCCGCGCCGAGCGCCTTCTTACCCTGGTTCAGGCCTTGCGCCGCCGCCGCCGTCCCGTTTCAGGAGCCGAGCTGGCGGCCGAACTCGGCGTGTCGCTGCGCACCCTTTATCGCGACATTCAAGCACTGATCGGCCAGGGCGCGCCCATCGATGGTGAAGCCGGCGTCGGTTACGTGCTGAAACCGGGCTTCATGCTGCCGCCCCTCATGTTCACGGAAGACGAGATCGAGGCGCTGGTATTCGGCGCCCGCCTCGCGGCGACGCGTGCCGACGAGCGGCTCGCCTCATCTGCAGAGAACGCGCTCGCCAAGATCGCCGCGGTGTTGCCGCCCGATCTCGCCGACCGGATGGATGCCACCGGCCTGATCGTTGCGCCGGCCTGGAACGCCAATCGCGATGGTATCGATCTGTCGCTGGTGCGTGGCGCCATCCGCAACGAGACCCGGCTGGAATTTTCCTATGTCAACGAGAAGGGCATTGCCTCGCGCCGCATCGTCTGGCCGATCGCCGTCGCCTTCTTCGAGCGGGTGCGCGTTCTCACCGCCTGGTGCGAACTCAGGGCCGATTACCGCCACTTCCGTGTCGACCGCATGTCGGACGCCGTAGACTTGGGCATTCGGTATCCACGCCGACGCCGGGTACTCCTCAAGGAGTGGCGGGAGATCGAGGGCGCGGCACCGGCTTGGCGGGAAGTGGCGGACGCAGCGGATCCCGTGCCGGTCCCACGTCGCAAATCCGCCTGACCGCCGCCACGCGGTTCAATAGCCGTTGTAGCGCCCCGGCTTGTGATTGACGGCCAGAACGAGATTCAGCACGACGGCGCCGAGCACCGACAGCGCCACGTTCTTCCAATTGAGCACAAAGAAGGACGTCGCGAGGATCACGAGATCGGTGGCCAGCTGAAACTTGCCGGCTCGCCAGCCGAGTCGTTCCTGCACGAAGGCGGCGAGAATGCCGATGCCGCCGAGGCTGGATCTATGGCGAAACAACATCAGCATGCCAACGCCGGTCAGCGCGCCACCGGTAATCGCCGAAAACCATGGGACACTGTAGCCGATGGCAAAGGCGTCATGCATGAAATAGCTTTCGAGCGAGAGCAGCGCCACCGACGCAAAGGTCTTCAGCGTGAACTCCCGGCCAAGCGTCACCCAGCCGAAGGCATAGAACGGCAGATTCAACAGGAAGATCACCGGGCCGATGCCGAACTCGGTGGCATAGTGAATCAGGAACGCGACACCAGCCGTCCCTCCGGTTCCAAGATGAGCGTCGCGGAAGAACTCAATGCCGACGGCGGCGAAGAAGGTTCCCATGGCGATGGCCTGCACGTCATCCCAAACCCCGTGCCTGCTGTCGTCGATCTTGTCGATGCTCACCATGTCTGCCGGCCTTCCCCGAACGATCGCTCTTCCGCTCTCTGTCACATCATCCGCGCCTTTGCCAGTGGATGACCGGCGCGGCCTCGTGTCCTGCGTAACCCCATGCAAGGATCGCGCCGACGACAGGCGAAAGTTGCCTTTCTGGCGTTGCATTACGCGGGACGTGGCCTACTCTCGCTGGGGCGCGGCATTCGCTCACAAAGCCGGCTTCGACAAGGAAACATCCATCATGAAAATCTCCGCCCGCAATGTCCTCGAGGGCAAGGTCATCAAGATCACCAGGGGCGCCACGACCGCCCACATCGTTCTCGAAGTTGTCGGCGGCGCCAAAATGACCGCGGCGATCACCAACGAAGCCGTCGACGAGCTCGGCCTCAAGGTTGGTGACGCCGCCAAGGCGGTGGTTAAAGCGTCGGATGTGCTTATCGCCATCGATTGACGAGCCGGAGCGGGGTGACAAACACAGACGCCCTGATTAGCCATGGACCTCTATGAATCGCCATGCCCCTCATGGATGGTGGCGATTTGTCGCCGCAGTCGTGTGGATCCTAGATCGTCGTGCGCCCTGACGGACGCAAGGTGACGATCTAGTTCTTTGTTTGCGCGTCGGATTTTCCGAAAACCGGATTCCACTTTTCGGTCCGATGCTCTAGGCCCGCTTCCGCCTTTTGCGCCCCATGAAACCCGGTAGCCGCATCGGCCACGTGACGATGCGGTCCTGCCATTCTTCCACCGGCCAATCCTGTTCGCGCACCGTCTTGCCGCGCACCGATACACCGGCGCGGTGGACGCTATCGGGATCGCCAGAGACGAGAGGATGCCAATCGTACAGGTCGCGCCCTTCGGCGACGAGGCGATAGGCGCAGGTGGCCGGCAACCACTTAAGGGTCCGCACTTCGCGCGGCGTTAGGCGAACGCATTCCGGCACCATTTCGGAACGATGGGCATAATCACGGCAACGGCAGCTCTCGCCGTCGAGCAGCGAGCAGCCGACGTCTGTGTAGACGATGCGGCCGGTATCCTCATCCTCGAGCTTGTTGAGGCAGCAGCGGGCGCAGCCATCGCACAGGCTCTCCCACTCCGTGTCCGTCATCTCTTCGAGGCTTTTGGTGCGCCAGAAAGGCAGCTCCTCATCTTTACCGGTATCGTCGACCATCTTTTTCTCTGCGATCTGGTAACCGGGGCCGGAAAAGGTTAGTTTTCGGCTTCCGAACATCCCTAACGCTTGGGCTCTACCGTGCCGGAATTCAAGAGTAATCCGCGCTGGCGCCTCTGGCTTCTCCGAATCGACGCCTTTGTGGATTCGGCTGCCTGGAACTTTTCGCAGGGTTTCTCGCGGTTCTGGGGCAGTCTGATGGACTATTCCGGTCTGATCCGCATGCGCGGGTGGAAGCGTGCCGTGTTCGAACTCGCGTCCGAGGGAACAACACTGGGTGCAGCGGGTTTCATCGTGTTGTTGATATTTGCCATTCCCGCCTTCAAGGCGACGGAGGGCGACTGGCGCGCCCGTGGCGACTATGCGGTGACCCTGGAAGACAAGACGGGGGCCATCATCGGCCGGCGCGGCATGTTCCTCGACGACAGCGTGCCGCTTTCGGCGATGCCGCCCTATCTCATCGAGGCCACGCTGGCCACTGAGGACCGGCGTTTCTACGATCATCTTGGTATCGATCCGCTCGGCACGTTCCGCGCCATCGTGTCGAACGCCAAAGCGGGCGGCGTCGTTCAGGGCGGCTCGACCATTACCCAGCAACTTGCCAAGAACCTGTTCCTGTCCAACGAGCGCACCATCCAGCGCAAGATCAACGAGGCCTACCTCGCCCTTTGGCTCGAAGCGCAGCTCTCCAAGGACGAGATCCTGAAGCTCTATCTCGACCGCGCCTACATGGGCGGCGGCACGCACGGCGTCGCGGCGGCGTCGGAGTTTTATTTCGGCAAGTCGGTCAAGTCGCTGACGCTGTCCGAAGCCGCCATGCTGTCCGGCCTCTACAAGGCACCGACCAAATACTCGCCCACCAACAATATCGCCGCCGCCCGCGCCCGCGCCAACCAGGTGTTGTCCAACCTCGTTGAGGCCGGCTTCATGACCGAGGCGCAGGTGGCGTCTGCCCGCCGCAATCCGGCAACCCCGGTCGCCTCGGCCAACAGCAATGCGCCGGACTGGTTCCTCGACTGGGCTTTTGAGGAAGTGAAGCGTATCGCGCCGCCCGGTGACCGCACCATCACCGTCCGCACCACGCTCGACCCCATGATCCAGAAAACCGCTGACGCGGCCATTGCCGACAGCCTCCGGCAGTATGGTCAGCAGTACAAGGTCAAGCAGGCCGCCACCGTGGTGCAGAGCCTCGACGGCGCGGTCCGCGCCATGGTGGGCGGCAGCGACTATGGCGAGAGCCTGTTCAACCGCGCCGTCTACGCCCTGCGTCAGCCCGGTTCGTCCTTCAAGCCGTTCGTCTACGCCACCGCCTTCATGAACGGCTATGCCCCGGACGATATGATTTCGGACGCACCGATCACCATCGGCAACTGGAGCCCGCGCAACTACGGCCGGTCCTATGCGGGCCGGGTTTCACTCAGGACCGCCATCGCCAAGTCGATCAACACCGTTCCCGTGCGATTGGCCGAAAGTTTCGGTCGCGGCAAGATCGTCGAAACGGCTCACAAGCTCGGCATTCGCACGGAACTCAAGATCACCCGCGCCCTGCCGCTGGGCGTTGCCGAAGTCACGCCCCTCGACATGGTCGGAGCCTATTCGGGCTTCGCCACAGGCGGCCTCAAATCGACCCCCTATGCGATCGAGTGGGCCAAGACCCGCGCCGGCATCATCACCTATGACAGGGCACGCAACGAACCGCCCCCGGAGCAGGTGCTGCCGGAGGAGATCGCCTACGAGATGAACAGCGTGCTGTCGAGCGTGGTGAACGCGGGTACCGGTGGCAAAGCGAAATTTCCCGGTCAGATGCAGGCCGGCAAGACCGGCACGACGCAGGCCTACCGTGACGCTTGGTTCATTGGCTTTACCGGCTGGTATGCGGCGTCGGTTTGGTTCGGCAATGACGACTACACCTCCACCGCCAACATGACCGGTGGCAGCCTGCCTGCCCTGACTTGGCACGCCATCATGGAACCGATCCATGCAGGCCTTGGATTCAAGCCCATCCCAGGCGTGCCCGTGCCGGCCGACCTGCTCGCCTCATCCGGCAAGCCGATGGTGGCGGCGGCGCCGTCGGAAATGGCGGCATCGCCTCAATTGCTCACGCCGGCAGCGGTGTCGGTCATTCGCGACATCGGCGCGAGCATGCGCTCCCGCATCTCGGCGGCAAAAGCCCGGGAGGCCGCCCTTGTTCCGGCAGCCGCCAGTGAGTCGTTCGCCCTCGTCACGCCGACCAGTGCCGGGCGGTCGAACATTCTTCTCGATGGCCTTTCACTGCTTGGCGCTTCTGACGCCGCGCCCTCTCGCTGACCGGTTTCCCCAGTGCTCGCTACACTCCGCTTCATTCTCGTCATGCTCGCCGGCATCTTTCTCGGCCTCGTCTCGGCATGGTGGGCCGTGGGCAATCTGCGTTTCGAAGGGACCCGCAGCATTGGCCAGTGGTCCGTGCAGAATGACGCCGTCAAGGCCAATCCATATGAGGCTGCGCGGGCCGTCAGGCGCGGCGGCGGTCTCGGGCCGAGCGAAGGCATCGAACTCATCACCGAGGTCAGCGCCGACAACAAGCCGCTCAAGGCGGCCTGCGCCTATCTTGTCGCCGGCCCGATGCCCCAGGGCGTACTCTGGACGTTGACGGTCTCCGACCGCGACGGCCACCTCCCCCGCAATCCGGCCGGCCGTTTCGGCTTCACGGCGCTCGATGCCATGACTTTCGGACCGGCGCGGCAAGTGCGCATATCGATCGGCCGCGACGTTCGGCCCGGTGACTTCATCGCAACCACCGGACTATCCAGTCTCCGCCTGACGTTGCGCCTCTATTCGCCAACCCTTGCGACCCGTGTTCCCGGCCTCGAACAGTTACCCACGATCACTTCGCTCGGCTGTGACGAAGGGGGATCGTCATGATCGACACCGGTCTTCGCTGGATCGCAGCCATGCTTTGCATCGCCGGACTCACCCATATCGGCGCGGTCCTTCTCGCGCCCAGCCATTCACGCGATCTCGCCTTCACCGGCGTCAATTTCAGTCGGACGGATGGCAAGCTATCACGCGTGGACGGCGGCAATACCGCCACCGACCTGGATCCGGCCTTTCTCAATGGCGTTTGCCGCTTCGATGGCGACACCGGGCCAATACGGCTCACCGGCGCGATGCCGGCGACCTATTGGTCGATCGCGGCGCTGGCAGACGACGGGCGGATTTTATCGACCTTGTCCCGGGAAGATCTGCGCGGCACCGATATCGATCTTCTGGTCGGCCGCACCGCCGCCCTCGACGCGGCCCGCCAGGCGGCGGGCATTGACTCGATCGAGACCATGTCTTTGCCGGTCGATACGGGCTTCGTGCTGGTCCGTCTGTTCGCCGGCGACCTTGAAGATCGCAGTCATGCCGAGGTGGCCCTCGACGGGCTGGCGTGCAGGCCTGCTTTGTCCGACTGAACTCAAGCTATTTTTGTGGCACCGGCTCGTCGAAGGGATCGGGCGCCGTCATCAGACGGGAATGACGTTCCGGCCCGCGTGGCATCGCGGTGCGGATCGACGGCGCGCCGAAGCATTTCGCGGAGACCAGCGTGTCATAGGCCCGATTGGCGGCGAACAGTTGACCGGACGGTGCCTCCACCTCGAAATGATCGATGGCATAGCGATAGGATGCTGCCCGATAGCCTAGCGCCTGCCAGACCCAAGCAATGGTCTCCTCGTTTTCCCACACGCGCGCCTCGGCCCCCTCGTGCAGTCCCGCCTCGACGATACGTTGGCGCCTGAGCGCACCAAGCCGCTCGACATCGTCCCGCCGCACACGCGAGGCAACCGCGCAGAAGGGTGGGATCAGCGCGGTATCGGCGCCGGCATCGTCAATGACGCGAGACCATAGCGTTTCCGTCGAGAGGCGGCCGTCCGACAGGAGATAAGCGTGATAGCGAGCGCGATCATAGGCGGGGGCGATCAGCGGCAGGGCTATCTGAGGGAACATGGCGACGATCTCGGGCGACATGGTGTCGCCACCCTTCAGGATCGGCAGGATGCGCGTTCGCTCGCCTTCGACCAGCGTATCGAGCCACCAGTCGCGAACATGCGGCGCCCGCACGAAGGCCCAGGCGCGATTGCGCAACTCGATCTCGTCGTCGGCCAGCGGGAAACCGGAAACCGGTTCCTTGCGCGCCTGCGACGCCACGAGATTGCCGGCAGCCGGCAACAAGGTATCATGCAGGAAGGACGGCTCGGCACGCCCAAAATCGCCGGTCGGACGGCCGCAGGCGGCAACCGTTATCATAACCAGAGCCAGCAAGCCGCCGGCTCTCCAGTCACCAAAACGCGCCGCCACAATGCTTCTCCGGTCGCTCTGAAGGGGAGTCTTCCGGATTCGCGCGGCCGGCGCAAGTCCGCCTATGGCGCGGGTGGTCATTACTTCAGGCGAACGCCGGCCGGACGCGAGGCTCCGCTCGGCTTGCGCACGGTTCGCCGCTTTGCAGGCTTTGGAGGGGTTTTCGTGTCGCGATCGTCGTCGGCCCGGGTCGGCAGAACGGTCACCTCGCAAAAACCGCTCGTCGGTTTTCGACGCGCACGCAGCATCGGCAGACCGAAAGCTAGCACCTCACCCACGGCACACTCCAGGGCCGGAACGATTCAAGACGAATAACGAGCCTGGACGATTGTCGTGCTCAAGCACTTTCGCCTTACCTAACCATCATTCCGTCGCCAGAGTTAACAAATGGTTTACGATTTGGGCGGCATTCTCACCATGCTCGCCGACCGACCGTTATTGCCTGAATCGGCGGACGAGGCCCTCATGTTCGGGATGCTTTGAAATGACGTCGCCCCCGTTTTCAAGCGGCATATTCGGCCTCGTCAAGGGCACCGACGGCGCGCGGTCTCGGTCCCTCCTCAAGGACGCGACGGAGCTCTATGTGTCGGAGCCCGTTCATACGCGTTCCGAAGTCGCCATGTATGAAGAGCTGGCTGCGCAGTTGCTCAAGGTGACGGCGCTGCAGGACCGCATTCGCATCGCCACCCTTCTCGCTGACTATAACGAGGTACCGGCTTCGGTGATGCGGGCGCTGCTGCACGATATCTTTCCCGTGTCATCGGTGATGCTGGAAAAATCGAAAGGCATATCCGAGGGACAGCTGTTGGCGCTGGTGGCCACCGCCTCGCCCAGCCACCTCGAAATGATCGCCGCTCGGAAAAACCTGCAGCCGGCCGTCGTGGAGGCCCTGCTCGGACGCATGCGCGCGGATGGTTTGCCGGCGCTCGCCGGCAACCTCAGCCTCAGCTTCACGCCCAGCGCAGTCCGCCATCTGGTGGAAAACGCCCAAGGCAATCCGAGGCTGGCCCGCCTTCTGGCTGCCCGTATGGACGACGTGCAGGACACGGACCTGATCAACCTGTTTCTCGACCTCGATGGTCGCGGTCGCCGCCGCGTCATCCAGGCGCTAGAAATCGCCGCGCTTCGCGAGTTCGCGGCTCGTCGGCCGCTGCCGCGCGTGCCGATGCCCGACCCAGACAAAGTGGCCACGCTGGCTCGCGCCTGTCTGCAGCGCAACACCGAGGCCATGTCGCGAATCCTGTCGGACCTCACCGGTCTTGACGCCCCCTTCCTGGTTCGATTGCTGGCTGATACCGGCGGCGAGCCGCTGTCGATCTGCCTCAAGGCATCCGGCGTTGAGGCCGGGATCGCAACCCGCGTCATTCTTTTCTCCGGCGTCGAAGACACGCGCAATTACTTCGACGTCAAGCGCCTCATCGATCTCTACGAAATGGTGTCGCTTCGTTCGGCCCTGCTCTTGGTCGACCGTTGGCGTGGTACGCTTCCCTCGACCAAGCGAACTCCGGTTCATATTGCGCAGACCGAGGCGGGCACGCCCGTTCGTGCGACGACGGCCGGGACCAGGCAGGGCGAAAAGCCGGTTGAAATGCCCCTCATCAGACGCGACCGCGCCTGAAGGCTCAAACACCATACTTGCGCGCGCACTCTGCGTCGGCCTCAAGAAAGCCCCGCATTTCTGGGCAACTATCGGCTGCACGGAGGTCGCGCCGGCATGTTCCGTCATATCGTGACAGCGAGTCCGGACAAGGCACCGATTCGACCGTGTTCGAGTCTTGTATCAATGACCGCTGATCCAGGCTCAGGCAACTTTCGTGTGCTGCGAGCGTCTTGTGGAAAGTTTCTTAGCATTCGCTGGATGGGAATGCGGTTTTCATCGTATTGGTGTTACTCTTGTCCAAGTTCCACTTGTTTTCATTTTTGAAGCGCTGTAATGAGATGTTCGACAGCAGATCATGGGTTTGTTGCGGTTTTGCAGGTAGAATTCGTCAAAAAGTTCTCACCTGACTGAGAAGTTGACGAGACGCAACAGAAATATCCGAATTCAAGCAGGACAGGTATCAAGATGAGCGAGATGGAAGACGACCTGACGATAATCGACCTTGCCGCGCATATCGTCGCCGCTTATGTCGGCAACAATTCCGTACCAGCCGCGGAACTGCCGAACCTGATCTTCGACGTTGTGGGCGCTCTCAACCGTGTGCAGGGTGGTGCTCCGCAGGAAGTCGAAGCCGAGCCGGTTCGCCCAGCCGTTCCGGTCAAGAAGTCGGTGACCAACGACTATATTATCTGTCTTGAGGACGGAAAGAAGTTCAAGTCGCTCAAGCGGCACCTGCGCACCCACTACAACATGTCGCCGGAAGAATACCGCGAGAAGTGGAGCCTGCCGGCCGACTATCCGATGGTTGCCCCCAACTACGCGGCTGCCCGTTCGGATCTCGCCAAGAAGATGGGTCTGGGCCAGCAGCGTCGCCGTACCCGCTAATCGATTCCGATCCTGAATTCGACAAGCCCGGCCCCACGGCCGGGCTTTTCTTTTTACGCCTCAATGCCGACGACGATACCTTCGGCTAAGCTTCTACCGTCGGGCAGTCGCGCCGACATGGCGTTGACGGGACGTTTCAGCCTCTGGCTTCCAGAGCGATCTTGCGTAGCCGCTCGACCATCGACCTCAGTCCATTGGACCGTTGCGGCGTCAGGTGTTCGCGAAGGTTCAATTCATTGAAGATTGCCTCGGGATCGATGGACAGCACCTCCGAGACGCGCTTGCCTGAGTAGGTGGCGTGGAGGATGGCAATCAGCCCCTTGACGATCAGGGCATCGGAATCGCCGACAAAGGTCAGCACGGGGTCGACCTTGTCGTCGGCAAGATGCGGCTTGAGCCAAACCTGGCTGACGCAACCACGCACCTTGTAATCCTCGCTATGGTCTCCCTCGGCGAGCGGCTCCAGCTCCTTGCCGAGTTCGATGACATAGCGGTAGCGATCTTCCCAGTCGTCGAGAAGCAAGAAGTTTTCGCGGATTTCCTCAAGCGTCGCCGCCACGTTCCGTCTCCAAGTCTGTCGCGCAGCCCGGGTATAGACCGCTGGCAGCGGCAAAGAAAGAGACCGCCGGACCTTGTGGTCGCGGCGGTCAAGTTCCCGGCGGACATGGTCGCCGGGCAGGGAAATTTGGCGACGAGCGTCTGACCAAAGGTCCGATCAGATGCCCTGCGGCGCCTTGCCCGGTCCGCGCCAGGCCGGGGCCAGATCGGTGGACGTCAGCGTGCCGTGATCAACGCCCGTGGCGCCAGCCTTGTCGGCGAGCGAATGATCGATGAAATCGTAGACCATGCGGGCACCGGTCTGCGCCTTCAGGAGGAAAGTCGTGGCGATTCGGCCGCCGATGTCGCACGCGGTGGGGTTCCGACCGCAGAAACCGCTCATATCGGAGAGGGTTGCCTGGGCGGCGGTTGCCGCCTCGAGCGCGCCGATCGGTTGTACCCTGGCGGTCTGGGCCTGCTGCTCGGCCGCATGGTCAACGGGGATGAGGAAGATGACAATGGACAGCCAGAATGCCGTCCTCAGGAGAAACATCATGTGACAATTCCCTGTTGTTCATCACCCCTTGCGGGGTGTCCGGATCTTTCGCGGCCGAAACCGTCGCTGTCCGTTCGATGTTCCCGGTTTTAGCAGGGACATTTTAGGATCGAATTAGACCGATCATTCAAATCGCAGAGAAATTCGACGAAAATTTGAGTCCAATTTTAACGATCGGTCCTTTCCACAACGGAATGCGGCGAATTCTCTAGGTTTAACGTGGGTTTCCGATTACCGGGCAGGCGTGTTCACTCACGCTTAACCGTGAATTCGATCTTTTCGACCAAATCCCTTTTTGAGGGCGCCTCATCCCCCCGTGCGGTGCTTCCCATCAACATTCCATAAAGGGGCACGTGGCACCGTAGTTTCCGAAAAGACAAATGGCCCGCCCCCGAAGCTGACCAACTCATAGTTGGAAATCTTTGGAAATTCAGGGCCAGCATGTCGGTGACGGCCTCGGGGCAATTCCCATGTTGGTTGTCGATCCGCCTGCGATGGGGATGCGTGTTGCGTAACTGTGAGATCAGAGCCGCGCTGGAGCGCTCGTTTGATCACCTTGTGCATAGCTCGGTGATCGACGATCCGGTCGAGGTCGACAGGCACCGGGGATTCATCGCCTCGCACCTCATCAGCGGGTTCGCCGCCTTTGGTCTTATTCCGCCCGCGCTTGCCATCGATGCCTCGTCGGCGGGGTTCACCGCGACCACCCTGTCCATCCTTGGACTTGAGATTCTCGTCGCGCTGTTCGTTTCTCGCACCGGCCGCTTGGCAAATGGATATCTTCTGTCGGCCGCCATCTTGACCGCGCTCGCGGTGTGGGTTGCCCTCCACACCGGCGGCCTTGGTTCGTTCGCCGTCGTCTGGTTTGCCATCGCTCCCATCGAGGCCGCGCTGTCCGGCCGGCGTTCGACCATCACCGGCGCCGCGCTGATCAGTGGCGCCGGCTTCCTGCTGACTGCGGCGCTGACCGCCACAGGGACCGCCGAACGTACGTTCGTCTTTGCCGGCGACAGCACGACCATGAGCTTTCTCGCCTGCGTGATTGCGCTGGGCTATGCCTCAGGTGTCGCCATCAGCATCGAGCGGCGCGAGCGCGCCACGTCGCTGTCCATCGCCCGCCAGGAGCAGCGCTACCGTCTGCTCGCCGAAGCGATGAGCGACCTCGTGACCTGCCACAACCCCTCCGGCGACGTGACCTTCGCCTCCCCGGCCGCCATGCGTCTGATGTCGGTGCGGCCAGCCGACCTTGTGGCCGAGGGGCTGTTCCGGCGCGTTCACATCGGCGATCGTCCGGCTTACCTTTCGGCCATCTCCATGGCGCTGCACCAGGGCGCGGCGCGCGTCGAATATCGCCTGCGTTGCGGCGATGAGCAGGACATCGATGGTTGGATCTGGGTCGAATCGCACATGCGTCATCTCGCCGACGAGCAAGGCGACGATGCGGTGGTGACGGTCACGCGCGACATTTCCGAGCGCAAGCGGCATGAAGTGGAACTCGAACACCTGCGTGCCGATTCGGAAGCGGCCAACCTTGCCAAGACCCGCTTCCTTGCCAACATGAGCCATGAGCTTCGGACGCCGCTCAACGCCATCATCGGCTTTTCCGACATTCTCCATCAGGAACTGTTCGGCAGGTTCGAGTTCGACCGCCAGCGGGAGTATTCCGGCCTCATCAAGGAGTCCGGCGAGCATCTGTTGCAGGTGGTCAACGATATTCTCGATCTTTCGAAGATCGAGTGCGGGTCCTTCGACGTCAACCCCGAGGCTTTTCGCGTCGGCCCGCTGGTCGACCGTTGCCGGCAGATGATGGCCCCCCAAGCAGAGAAAGCCGGCATCACACTCTCGTCCGAGATCGAACCCAACCTGCCGGAGCTGTTCGCCGATCCCCGCGCCTGCCGGCAGATCGTTCTCAACCTGCTATCCAACGCGGTGAAGTTCTCCAACCGCGGTGGCCTTGTGATCTGCTCGGTCCGCCGCCAGGGACGCCGCCTGGCCATCGCCGTGCGGGACAATGGCATCGGCATTGCCGAGAAGGATATCGACCGCATCGGCAGTCCCTTCTTCCAGGCGGAAACCGGCTACGACCGCAAGCAGGCCGGCACCGGTCTCGGACTTTCGGTGGTGAAAGGCCTCGTGGCACTGCACGGCGGCCAGGTGATGATCGATTCCGACCTCGGCAAAGGCACAACCGTCACGGTCCTTTTGCCGATGCAGCCGTCGCGCGACGGCGTCGAGCCAATTTCTCGCGTTCTGGATGTCGATCAGATCCAGCGCGTGGCGCGGAGGGCCTAATACATGGCAGGACGCAAGACCCACGGCAAAACGGGACTTGTCGCCCTCCTCTTCCGGGGGGCCGTCGGCAATCCGATGGCCACGGTCGGTGGCCTGATGATCACGGCCACCGCCATTGCCATCATGACCAATGCTCTGGCGCTGCAGCCGCGCGCCCATCCGGCACCGCTGTTCGTCGGCACGCGCCCCACCGCGCCAGCCGTCCCAGCTGTCGCTCAGCCACCTGTGCTCCGTTCCAGCGACGGCTCGATAGCCGGAGCGACCGATCACAGCCTGATTTCCGACATCCAGCAGGGCCTCAAGGACTTCGGCTACTACAAGGGCGAGGTTGACGGCCTCGATGGGCCGCAGACGTCTCAGGCCATCCTCGCCTTCGAGCGGGCCTTCCGCCTGACGCCGACCGGCGCCCCGTCGAACAATGTCCTGCTGGCCATTCGTTCCGTGCGGCCGAAGACCAGTCTCAACGGCGAAGCTGCCATTGCCGCCGATCCGCTGACCGTCGCCTCGCTGCCCGCGGCTTCCGCCGCGCCGGTACCCCGGCCAAAACCGGGTGCGTCCGTCGCGCAGCCCGCCTCCGTGGAAATGCCGGCGGCCAAGACGTCGGGTGATGGCATTGGCGACCTTATCGCCTCGACAGCACCAGTTAGCCCCCGCGCGACACCCGCTCCGAGCGCCCCACAGGCCGCCGCCGCGAGTCCAGCGGCAGCAGTGGCGACCGCGAACGCCGCGCCATCGGCTGCCACCGCAGACAGCAATCTGGCCCGCATCCAGCGTTCGTTGTCGCAACAAGGCTTCGGCCCGTTGGCCATGGACGGCGTGATGTCTACCGAGACGCGCGACGCCATCAAGCGCTTCCAGGCCTATTACAATCTGCCGCAGAGCGGCGTGATCGACGAGGCCTTCGTCGCCCAGATGGTCAAGGTCGGCGGTCTCTAGACCACCCGAATCTGGAGCATTCGCCGGGCGACCAGATGTTTCAATCTGGTCGGCGAAAGTTGCAGGAGACAAGCGCGCTCTTGCGCCTGGCGCCTCCAACCTCGATCGCGCTTTCGCCAAAAGCCCGGCCCCTGCATCCAGGCAGCCCTTGCTCCCGGCGCCTGTCCGTGATTTGAACGGCAGGTTACGCCCCAGAGCATGGCCATGGCCCGCATCACCTCGGATTTTTTCGTCTCAGCCTACATTCGTCGGCGTAACGACGCCGGCTTCTTCACGGCGGTGATTCGCAAGGGTGCAGCGGAAGCAGGTGCCATTTTCGTCAAGGTGTCCCGCCTTGATGGGACCGCCGATCTCTATGGTCCGGTGCCGCAAGTCTATCTCGGCGATATCGACCCATCCGTCGCCGGCGGCCGGGTGTTCGAAGCACTGCTCGCAGGGGCATCCGAGTCGGACGTCGATGCTCGCTTGCAGTCCGAGCGGCGGTTCGACAGCGACTGCTGGATTATCGAAACCGAGGACCGGCAAGGCACGTCGGATCTCGATATTATCGGAACCTGACCGCTCGACGGTGTGTTTGACTGTTGCCCCGTCGCCATCTTTGGGGATATCCCTCCAGCCGTTTTTGCAGTTTTCGGAGCATCTATGACCGAGATGAAGCCCCCTTGCGCCGAGAAGCGGCCCGTCGTGACAACCATCCACGGGGTCGACCTCGTCGACGACTATGCCTGGCTTCGCGCCGACAACTGGCAGGACGTTCTGCGCGATCCCGATCTGCTCGACCCGGCCATCCGCGCTCATCTCGAAGCTGAAAACGCCTTCTGTGACGCCTTCATGGCTGACACCGTCGGGTTGCAGGAGGCTTTGGTGGCCGAGATGCGCGGCCGAATCCTCGAGGATGACTCGTCGGTGCCGCTGCCGGACGGTCCCTATGCCTACGCCAGCCGTTATCTCACCGGTGCCCAGCATCCTCGTCTTGTCCGCACGCTGCGCGACGGGGGGCCGGAGGAATTGCTGCTCGATGCCGATGAGCTTGCCCGCGGTAAGCCCTATTTCAGCCTCGGCGGCGCCAGCCATAGTCCCGACCACAAGCTGCTCGCCTATAGCGTCGACGACACCGGTTCGGAATTCCATGTCATCCGCGTCCGAAACCTCGACGCCGATACCGATCTCTCCGACGAAATTCCAAACACCTCCGGCGGCGTCGCCTGGGCGGCCGACTCCCGCTCCTTTTTCTACACTTTCGTCAACGACAACCACCGCACCGAGAAGGTGCTTCGCCACGTGATCGGGACGCCGGCGTCCGAGGACATTGTCGTTTACGCCGAGGAAGATGCTGGCTTTTTCTGCGGTGTCGACAAAACGCAATCTGGCCGTTTCATCGTCATCGACTCCCACGACCATCAGACCTCCGAGGTCCGCCTGATCGACGCCGAGGCACCGGACACCTCACCGCGCCTCGTTACGGCGCGGGAGACCGAAGTCGAGTATTCCATCGAGGACGATGGCGACGATCGCGTCTATATCCTGACGAATGCCGACGGCGCCGAGGACTTCAAGATCGTCAACGCGTCGCTCAAGAGTCCGGGCCGCGACAACTGGATCGACGTGGTGGCTCACGAACCTGGCCGTCTCATTCTGTCCATGTCGGTCTTTCACGGACGAATGGTACGGCTTGAACGGGTGGGCGGCCTGCCGCGCATCGTCATCCGCGAACTCTCGAGCGGTCACGAGCATTCCATTGTCTTTCCCGAAGAGGCCTATTCGCTCGGACTGTCGGGTTCCTACGAGTTCGATACCAATATTGTCCGCTTCACCTATTCCTCGCCAACCACACCGGCGCAGGTCTACGACTATGACATGGCGACCAGCGAGCGTTTCCTGAGGAAGACCCAGGAGGTCCCCTCCGGCCACGAACCGTCCGACTACGTGACGCGTCGCGTCATGGCGCCGGCGGCCGATGGCGAGAGCGTGCCGGTCACCCTGCTCTATCGCGCTGATACGCCGCTCGACGGCTCGGCGCCTTGCCTGCTCTACGGCTATGGCGCCTACGGCATCGCTATTCCCGCGTCGTTTTCAACACGTATTCTGTCGCTGGTGGATCGTGGTTTCGTCTATGCCATCGCCCACATCCGCGGTGGCAACGAAAAGGGCCACCGCTGGTATCTCGCCGGCAAGCGCCAAAACAAACCCAACACCTTCAAGGACTTTATCGCCGCCGCCCGATATCTCTGCGAGAAGGGCTTCACCTCGGAAGGCCGCATCGTCGCTCACGGCGGCTCGGCGGGCGGCATGCTGATGGGCGCGGTCGCCAACTGGGCGCCTTCGCTCTGGGGCGCGGTGATGGCCGCGGTCCCCTTCGTCGACGTTCTCAACACCATGCTCGACGCAACGCTACCGCTCACCCCGCCGGAGTGGCCCGAGTGGGGCAATCCCGTCGAAAGCATTGACGACTTCCAGCTCATCGCGTCCTACAGCCCTTATGAGAACGTCATGACGCAGGATTATCCGCCGATGTTCGTACTGGCGGGGCTCACCGACCCGCGCGTTACCTATTGGGAGCCGGCAAAATGGCTGGCCCGTCTTCGGGCGCTCAAGACCGACGACAACCCGCAGGTGATGCAGGTCAACATGGACGCCGGCCATGGCGGAGCGTCCGGCCGCTTCGACGAATTGAAGGAAACGGCTCTCGAATACGCCTTTGCCTTAAAGATGATGGGTAGAGCTAACTAATTCGATTTGTTCACCGAATGGCGCATGGGAGCCATGAATCGACTCGTGACTCATTGCCGGCATTAGGAAAAGTGACTATCTATTCCGCATGCACCACCGCCGGGCGGAGATGCTCCGTTTTAGAACGCACTTTTTTGAGGAGACGATCATGGCTTTCGAGCTGAATGAACTTCCCTATGCCTACGACGCCCTTGGCCCCTACATGTCACGCGAGACGCTTGAGTATCATCACGACAAGCATCATCTCGCTTACGTCAACAACGGCAACAACCTGATCAAGGGGACCGAGTGGGAAGGCAAGAGCGTTGAAGAGGTCGTGAAGGGGGCTTTCGGCAAGAATCCAGCCCTCTTCAATAACGTCGCCCAGCATTACAACCACTTCTATTTCTGGCAGTGGATGAAGCCGAATGGCGGCGGCGCCATTCCGGGCGAGCTCCTCAAGAAGATCAACGAGGATCTCGGCGGTCTCGACAAGTTCCGCGCCGATTTCCTTCAGGCGGGCATGACCCAGTTCGGCTCCGGCTGGGCCTGGCTGGCACTGAAGGATGGCAAGCTCGCCATTTCAAAGACCCCGAATGGCGAGAACCCGCTGGTTGCCGGCGCGACGCCGCTGCTCGGCGTCGATGTATGGGAGCATTCCTACTACATCGACTACCGCAACCTGCGTCAGAAATATCTCGAAGCCTTCTTCGACAATCTGGTCAACTGGGAGTTCGTGGCCGAACTCTACGCCAAGGCCAGCTGAGGGGTTTCATACCCGCCGATTGAGACCATCGCACTTCATCAGGGCTCCGGCACGTCCGGGGCCCTGTCCCTATTCATCAATATAGGTTGTCCGGCGCAGGCCGAGCCATTATCACAGTATCGTGGTGTGCACCGGGGGGCGGTTCGCGCCCGGGGCTTTAACTCAAGTTGTGCAACGGTTGACGGGGCGACATGCCTAAGCTGAAGGAATTCATCGCTCGGACGATCATCATCGTCGACGACAGCCCCCGTTTTCGCCGCTTCGTGGCCGGCATGCTCAATGAATTCGGTTTTCGCAACATCCACGAGTTCTCCAGCACCGAGCAGGCCTTCGAGTTCCTGACCAACCATCACGTCGACCTGGTGATGTCGGATCTCGGCATGGAGCCCATGGATGGCTTTGCTTTTGCCGACCGTATCCGCCATGGCGGCGCGGTCATCAACCGCATGGTCCCGATCCTGCTGATGACCGGTCATGCCAGCCGACAGAACGTGCAGAAGGCAGTGATGGCCGGCATCGACGAGATCGCCGTCAAGCCGATGTCGTCCAACTATCTTGCCGAGCGGTTGCTGACGGTGTTCGGGCGGCCTCGCGTCTACGTAAAGACCGGCTCTGGCTATTTCGGCCCCGATCGCCGGCGGCGCAACGACCCAACCTATCGAGGACCGGAGCGTCGTTCCGGACAGTCCGCGGAAATCGTTTCGGAAGAGCGGCTGCTGGCGCTACGCGAGGCGGCCTCCCTGCGCAGCCGGGGGCTGTTGCCGGATGCCTCACAGGACGCGCCGTCCGAGAACCCCGGTTTCGCGATCATCCATATCGGCTTCCGCCATAATGCGAATGAAACCGTCTATGGAGATCTGGTGGGCGAGCGGGCAAACCCCGTTGTTCCGGTCGTGGTCAAGCGCTCACGACGACCACGCGTGCCGACGCAACCGTCGCGGGATCGCTGACCATCAATCGCGCGTGCAAACCGCTGACCAGACATCCTCGCTGTATTCGCTCTGCATGTTGTAGAGCCAGTTGCGACAGAGCTTCTCCGTCCTGAAGCAATAGCGTTGAGCGACGTCCTCATACTTCATGAAGCCAAAATCGACTTCCTTGCGGCCATGAAAGTAACCTTGCCACAAGTTTCCTCTGGCGGCCCCACCAGGGCATGCCAAGGGTTCGGTCGGCCTGGCGATGAAGGCGGCGGAGGCGGCCGCCGCAGGAAGAGCGGCGCCCAGCGAAAGCGCGATCGTCAAGCCTAAGCCGAGTGCTGTTGCCATTCGCATATCCGCCTCCTCGCGTTCAATCCGGCCAGTCCGTCTTGCGTCGGTCACATCCTCATGATGTCCGTCTGCAAGACGGCGTTTTCAAGAGGATGGACCGAGGAAAAGCAAGTCGCTCAAGCGTGGGCGTAGGCCCAGTAGAGTTCACGGGCACGCCGGGTCACCGGGCCGATCGGAAACTCGCGCGCCTCGAAGCGCAGGATCGGCGTGACCTTTCCATAATTGCCGGCCGCGAAAATCTCATCGGCCGCCGCCAGATCCTCTGTTTTCAGCACGCATTCCCGCACATCGAATCCATCGTCGCTCAGCAACTGGATGATGCGGGAGCGCGTGATGCCGGCCAGGAATACGCCGGTGGCAACCGGCGTCTTCACCACGCCATCCTTGGCGATGAACAGATTGGCCGTTCCGAGTTCGCAGACATTGCCGAGCACGTCGAGCAGCACCGCGTTGTCGAAGCCCTTGGCCTTGGCTTCCAGCATGGCGCGCCCGTTGTTGGGGTAGAGGCAGCCTGCCTTGGCATTGACCAGCGCCGTCTCGGGCAGCGGGCGGCGATAGCGCGTGGTGGTCACCGCATAGCCCTCGTCGATCGAGGGGATGGGCGCCTCGTAAAGGCTGAGACAAAAGCGGGTCGATCCGGCTTCCGGCGGCACCCCCATGAAGCCACCGTCCTCGGCCCAGTACATCGGGCGGATATAAAGCGCCGCTCCACCGGAGAAGCGGGTAAAGCCCTCACGCGCCAACGCCTCGATCTCCTCGGCCGGACGCAGGGCGTCAAGGCCCATGGCCATCGCACTACGATTGACGCGCTGGCAGTGAAGGTCGAGGTCGGGCGCCACGCCTTCAAAATAGCGAGCGCCGTCGAACACCGACGAACCGAGCCAAGAGGAGTGCGTCCTCACGCCCATGATCTGCACGTTGCCTTCGTGCCATTTACCGTCCAACCACGTCCAGGTCTGAGACCAAGCCACGATACTGTCCTTCCGTTTCTCGTTGCGGCCGCCGACATGCCGCCATCAAACGCGGCGATACGGCAACGGCCGGATGAAAACCCGCCCCTCTGCAGGCTTTTCCGCATGTCTGTTTTACCGGTTTCCAGATAACCGAATATATCCGATACCAAAGTTGCGAAAGCCGCCGGATTCACGAATCGACGGCTCAGAGCGGAGACAGCGGCATGTACCATCCGATTTTCCTGTTCGACGCCTACGGCACGCTGTTCGACGTTCATTCCGCCGTCCGCCAGCACGCCGCCGAGCTCGGGCCGGATGCGCAGCGTCTCTCGGAACTCTGGCGCACCAAACAGCTCGAATACTCCTGGATCCGGTCGGCAACCGGTGCCTACAAGGATTTCTGGGCGCTGACCAAGGATGCGCTGGACGCAGCTTTCGCCGCCTATCCGCAAGTCGATCCCAATCTTCGCGAGAAGCTGCTCGAAGCCTATCGAAGCTGCGATTGTTTTCCGGAAGTGCCCGCCGTGCTGCGCGACCTCAAGATCGCCGGCGTCCGTGTCGCCATCCTGTCGAATGGCAGCCCGCTCATGCTCAACCGGGCGATCCGAGCCGCCGGTCTCGGCGACATTATCGACGACGTGCTGTCGGTGGATACGATCGGTTGCTATAAGCCCGATCCGCGCGTCTACGAGATGGCGACGACGCATTTCCGCGTCTTCCCAAGTGCGATCTCCTTCCAGTCGTCCAACCGCTGGGATGTGGCCGGTGGCTCACGGTTCGGCTTCCGGACGGTCTGGATCAACCGCACCGGCGCCCTCGACGAGTATCCCGACATGCGTCCGGCGGCCGAACTCTCCGATCTCACCGGCCTGACGAAGCTCTAGCGGGTCGATTGCCCGCTTGTTCCGGAAAACGTAACCTCATCTCGCTAACGTCCTATCTGCCGGTTTCGGCAGTGTTTTCGGCAACGTCGGGCGAGTGTCCCGGGGTGGCTTCAGGGGGCAGACATGACCGAGCTTCACACGCTCGCCGCGGCAATCGGCCTGGTACGAATCTGGTGGGACGTCGCAGGTCGACAGCAGGAAGTGAGCGATGAGGCCCTCGGCGCCATCGCCACCGCCCTCGGTTATCCGGCCGACAGCGCGTCCGCCATCGCCCAAAGCCTTGCAAGGATCGAGGACGAGCGCCAGCGCCCCCCGGCCCTTCTCGTCGCCGACGCCGGCAGACCGACACCGCTGCCCTCCAGCCTTGCCCACGTCAAGCTCGTCCATGAAGACGGGGAAAGCCGCACGCTGCCGATCGAAGGTGGTTACCTGCCGGCGATCGCCGAACCCGGCTATTACAATCTCTTCGTCGGCTCGCACCAGTTGACCCTCGCCGTAGCACCGTCCCGCTGCCATGGTCTTGATGATCTCGGGGACCGTCGCGTCTGGGGGCCATCCATCCAAATCCCGTCGCTTCGCGACCGGGTGCCGCAGCCCTTCGGTCATTTCGGCCATCTCGACGACGCTGTGCAACGCTTTGCCCGCCGCGGCGCCGACGTGGTGATGATCAATCCCGTCCACGCCCTGTTCCCCGGCTATGGCATTGACTTTAGTCCCTATTCGCCCTCGAGCCGGCTGTTCCTGAACGGCGCCATGGGCGATCCGGCCCTGGTCGGCCTGCCGCCGCTGCCGCCCGGCGAGGATGGTGGCGCGCTGATCGACTGGGAAGCTGCTCTGCCGAAGCGCCTTGCTCAGCTCAGAAAAGTATTCGACGCTCTCACGCCCGAATTTCGGTCGCGGGTCGTCAGCGACAGTCTCGCCAACGGCGACGCGTTGCGCCGTCATGCCATCTTCGACGCGCTCGACGTTCGCTTTCGGGCACGCGGCCTTGACGGCTGGCGTAGCTGGCCGGCACCCTTCCACGATCCGGATGCCACAGCGGTGCGGCAATTCGCCGCCGAGAACCCCGACGAGGTCGCCTTCCATCTGTTCGTCCAGTGGCTGGCCCATGAGAGCCTTGTTGCCGTGCAGAACCACGCCAAGGCCGCTGGCATGGCCATCGGCCTCTTGGCCGATCTCGCCGTCGGTGTTCACACCGGTGGCAGCGACAGCTGGAGCCTGCGCGACCACCTGCTCGATGGCCTCACCATTGGCGCACCGCCCGATCCGCTCGGTCCGCTCGGGCAGAACTGGATGCTCACCACCTTTTCGCCGCGCGGCCTTGCCGAAAGTGGTTACGCGCCATGGATCGCGACCCTCCGGTCGGCGCTGAGCCGGGCCGGCGGGCTCAGGATCGACCATGCGTTCGGCCTGTCGCGTCTCTGGGTGATGCCGGAGGGACGGTCGTCGAGCGATGGCGCCTATCTCATCTATCCCTTCCATGACCTCACACGTCTCGCGGCTCTCGAGTCGCACCGCGCAAAGGCTCTGATCGTCGCCGAGGACCTCGGCACCAAGCCCGGCGGTTTTGCCGAAGCGATCGACGCCACGGGCATGTTCGGCATGCGCGTGCTGTGGTTCGAACGGGCGATCGACCATGGCTTCATCGGCCCTCAGGATTATCCGCCGGATAGCGTCGCCATGACCGGTACCCATGACACCACCACCGTAGCCGGCTGGTGGACGGGCCACGATCTCGACTGGGCCGAGGATCTGGGCCGACTTCCGCTCGATTCCAACCGTGAGCGCGAGGAAGACAGGCGGGCCTGGGACCGCGGTCTCCTATGGGCCACCTTTGGCGGCGGCGAGCCGCGGCCCGCGCCCGACGATCCGGCCCCGGTGGTGGAAGCGGCGCTTCGACACATCGGCCGGGCGCGCTCGCGCCTCGCCATCGCGCCGCTCGAAGACATTCTGGCGCTCGAAGAGCAACCCAATCTGCCGGGAACCATCACCGAGCATCCAAACTGGCGTCGCCGCATGAGCGCACCACTCGAGGATCTGCTCGCCGAGCCCGACATCACCCAACGCATCGATACGCTGGCCGCAGCGCGCAAGGAGCCACCGGCAGGGAGCCGGTAAGACGGATATCGTTCAATATCCGTCTTCCGAGCATTCTTATTTCAGCAGGCTGCCGAGCACGCCCCGCACCAGCGCCCGGCCAATCTGCGAGCCAATCTGGCTCGACACCGAGCGAATCACCGATTTGATGGCGGCTTCGGCGACCGTCTGTCGACCGCCATAGCCGTAGCTGCCGCCCCGGCTCACCCGTTCCTCACGGTCCTCGCGACGGCGGCGCTCGGCAGCGCTCTCGTACTCATCAAGACGCGGCCGCCGGGTCGGGTCTTCGTAACGGGGTTCCGGTGCTGGTGCATTTTCCCGGCTGCGGCTCCAGCCAAAGTCGGGCACGCTGAAGCCGGGGCTCTCACGCGTCGTGCGGGGCGCTTCGACGGACTCGTGCGCCTGCTGCACGCCGTTGGCGCGCTCCTTCAGCACTTCGAAGGCAGATTCCCGATCGACCGCCTCCTCATAATAACCGGCAAGCGGGCTGGCGGCGATCAGCGCCGCCCGTTCGTCATCCTTCAGCGGCCCGAGCCGCGAAGACGGCGGCCGGATCAACGTCCGCTCGACCATCGACGGCACCGCCTTGCCCTCCAGCGTGGAAACCAGCGCCTCGCCCTGCCCGAGCTCGGTGATTGCCGCAAAGGTATCGAAGGCGGGATTGGGCCGGAAGGTTTCGGCCGCCACCTTCACGGCCTTCTGCTCGCGCGGCGTATAGGCGCGGAGCGCGTGCTGCACGCGGTTGCCGAGCTGGGCCAGCACGCTTTCGGGGATGTCCAGCGGGTTCTGCGTCACAAAATAGATGCCGACGCCCTTGGAGCGGATCAGCTTGACCACCTGCTCTACCTTGTCGATCAGCACCTTCGGCGCCTCATCGAACAGCAGGTGCGCCTCATCGAAGAAGAAGATGAGCTTGGGCTTGTCGAGGTCGCCAACCTCCGGCAAATCCTCGAACAGTTCCGACAGCAGCCACAGGAGGAAGGTGGCATAGAGACGCGGCGTCTGCATCAGCTTGTCGGCGGCCAGCACGTTCACCGCACCCCGACCGTCGCCGGTCACCTTCATCAGGTCGGCAATCTGCAAGCCCGGCTCGCCGAAGAAATGCTCGCCGCCTTGCTGCTCCAGCACCAGAAGCTGCCGCTGGATCGCCCCCACCGTCGCCTTGGCGACGTTGCCGTAGTTGGCCGTCACCGCGTCGGCATTTTCCGTCACATAGGAGAGCAGAGAACGCAGATCCTTCAAGTCGAGCAGCAGCAGCCCCTCGTCATCGGCCACCTTGAAGACGATGTTGAGCACGCCTTCCTGTGTCTCGTTGAGTTCAAGGAGGCGCGACAGCAGGAGCGGCCCCATCTCGGACACGGTGGTCCGAACCGGATGGCCTTTCTCGCCGAACAGATCCCAGAAGACAGTGGGAGCCGCCCTGAGCCGGTATTCATCCGAGAAGCCGATGGCGCGCGCCCGTTCTTCTAGAAAGTCCTTGGCCTCGCCCGGGGCGCCGATGCCCGAGAGATCGCCTTTCACGTCGGCGCAGAACACCGGCACGCCGGCATCCGACAACCCTTCGGCCAGCACCTGCAGCGTCACCGTTTTGCCGGTACCTGTAGCGCCCGTGATGAGGCCATGCCTGTTGGCGAGCTTGAGCTCCAGATATTCCGGCTTCGTGCTCGAGCCGATGTAGACCTTACCCTCTTCCAACATGCGCAATCCTTCCCGATGTGGTCGGCGAACCCAAAGCTGTTCTAACCCGGCTGACGGTCCCGCCTCAACGCTGCCACTGGATGGCAGGGACATTTCCGCAAATTGGTCAGAGAAAAGCCCGCCGGTAAACCGACGGGCTCACATCTCTTTGCCATGGCAGGCGTCTTCAGCTGGCGAGCGAAATTTGCCCGTAGCGTAGCGCCTCGACAACCGCCTGGGTCTTGTTGCCGGCATCGAGCTTCTCGCCGGCGTTCTGAAGATGCGCGTGCACCGTTCGCTGGGATATGTTGAGATTTTCCGCGATATCCTGCGCCGTCATGCCGAGCGCAGTCAGTTCGAGAACACGCCGCTCACGAGCCGACAGGTCGCCCGGGCGAGAGTCGACGAGATAGCCGAGCGCTCTCAAGCGCCGGAAGGCTTGGTTGCAAAGGAAATCGAAGGCAACGAGATCGAGCTCCGTCAGCGACAGAGCCTCGCCGAGGCCAATGACTGCTGCCTGGTAGGGTGTGATCGAGGTGATCGGCACCGCCACGATACGGGCTGAAGCCTCGGGGCCAGCGGCGGCCACCAGATCGGAATGCCCTGAAATACTGACGCCGTCGATCAAGCAGGGACGATGGGCGACGCGGCAGCGCTCCAGCACCGGATCGCCCTTGCTGATCGTGATGAGTTGACCGCGCTCGGAGCGGATGTCCGGCCAACGAATGTGCAGAACCAACGGTTCTACCGGGCGGCCCGGCATCGGCAAGCCGGAGATGAGGACATGACTGGCGCCATGCCCCATGAGCCGACGCTCGATAACCTCAAAGATCTTGTTTGCACTGGAATATGTGCGGAGGCCGACTGCGTCAGCAAGGATGTCGTCTGGTGTATTCATGGTTTCGACCCTACCTCCAGCCGCCCGAAAGGTCGTCAGTTCGCGGCATATGTGTTCATGCTTCAGCTACTTTTCGCATGAAAAACGCATGACCGACTGAATAGGTTCCTTCTAGATCACATTCCGATCCAGATAAAGGCGCTGAAGGCGAAAACGGACAATATCCCACGAATTGCTATATCCTCCGCCTAGAGAAAGGTCGCTGACGTCTCATTTGTCCTATTTATCCTTTTACAAAAACTTTTACTCTCCGTCACGAAATATGGATTCATGACAGTTATTCCGGAATTTTTCTGAGTATCAACTTATGAACTGAAATTTATCGATAGGTAATATTGAAAAATCCATATGTATTTAACGAGAAACAACGCGATAAATTTGATTGCGCTCCGGTTTCGATTACCAGACCGAAATCGTTCCATCTTGGCGCATAGCAACCACCCTCTCTGATTACGTTCAGGCATTTTACCACCCTGAATTTCACCGCTAAAGCGGGCCGGTCAAGCCCGCGGGGCAAAAAATTCTGCCCATGGCGCATGAGGCATGGCCTAAGCCACTGCCCGAAAAGCCTTCTTTGGTGATTTCAAGCGGGTAGCGGCATGGTGCTTCCAATGCCGATGCCACGTTGTGCGACGTCTCCTGGCTCTTCCGCTACGGCTTCCTTTGGGCTCGTCGCATCGTGCATGAATGGATTATAAGGGATCGAGTTTACTGGAGACGTTTATGTCCGTTCATGCTGTTCTTTCCCGCGTCGACGCCGACTTTCCGAAGAGCCTCGATCGTCTGTTCGACTTCCTGCGCATTCCCTCGATTTCCGCCGACCCGGCTTACAGGGATGATTGTGGCCGCGCCGCAGCTTGGCTGGCCGGCGAGTTAACTGCGCTGGGCTTCGATGCCTCGGTGCGCCCGACACCCAAACATCCCATGGTGGTCGGCCATTACACGAAGGCCGGCCCGGGCAAGCCGCACGTGCTGTTTTATGCCCATTATGATGTCCAGCCCGTCGATCCCTTGGAACTCTGGGATTCGCCACCGTTTGAGCCGGTGGTCAAAAAGCAGCCCGATGGTAGCGAGCGCATCCTCGCCCGTGGTGCCCAGGACGACAAAGGGCAGTTGATGACCTTCCTCGAGGCCTGCCGGGCGCTGATCGCCGAAACCGGCACGCTGCCGGTCAACGTCACCTTCTTCTCGGAAGGTGAGGAGGAATCGGGTTCGCCGTCGATGATCCCGTTCCTTGAGGCGAACCGGGACGAACTCTCAGTCGACGTGGCACTCGTCTGCGACACCGAAATGTGGGATCGCAAGACGCCGGCCGTCACCACCATGCTGCGCGGCCTCGTCGGCGAGGAAATCTCGCTGCGGTGCGCCAGCCATGACCTGCATTCCGGCGCGTTCGGCGGCGCGGCGCTCAATCCCCTGCATGTCCTGACAAAGATCCTCGGCAGCCTGCATGACGACCAGGGACGAGTCACCGTGCCGGGCTTCTATGACGGTGTCGCCGATATATCCCCGGAACTCAGGACCAACTGGGACAATCTGGGCTTTGATTCCGCAGCCTTCCTCGGCGGCGCCGGCCTGACGACACCGGCCGGCGAGATCGACCGGACGGTGCTTGAAAAAATCTGGTCACGGCCGACCTGCGAGATCAATGGTCTCGCCGGCGGGTATGCCGGTCCTGGCTTCAAAACGGTGCTGCCGGCCGCCGCCGAAGCCAAGGTGTCGTTCCGTCTCGTTGCCGGGCAAGACCCGCAGAAGATCCGGACCGCCTTCCGCCAGTACGTCACGGATCGGCTACCGCCGGACGCCAAGGTGGAATTCCGCGAGCATGGCGGCAGCCCGGCCGTCCATCTCGCGCTCAACGGCGAGGCGATGGCCAAGGCGCGCGCCGCGTTGGAAGCCGAATGGGGTAAGGCACCGGCACTGGTCGGCTCCGGCGGTTCCATTCCGGTGGTTGGACACTTCAAATCGATCCTCGGCATGGACAGCCTGATGATCGGCTTCGGTCTCGACGACGACCGCATCCATTCGCCCAATGAGAAATACGAAGTGTCGAGTTACCACGGCGGCATCCGCTCCTGGGTCCGCATCCTCGACGCACTCGCCAAGTAAGGCGACAAGACGCGGCGCCGACGGATTTCAAGTCGGCGTCGCCCCGACATGCGCTGATGTCCCGGCCAGTCGGTCTTTTCATCTGATGAGTGTTTGAAACCGGCCTATTGCGCATTGACGAGGGAATTGCATAGCCTTATTGAGTGGAAAAAATCATTTAGAAGGCTGGATCCCTCAATGAAGATCACCTTGCGGACGGTTGCGGAAGCGGCTGGCGTCAGCGTGGCGACAGTTGACCGCGTGCTGAACAGGCGAGACGGTGTGCGTTCGGTGACCGTTGAGAAGGTGGAAAGTGCTATCCGGCAGCTCGGATACGCACCGTCGAGCCTTGCCGGTCGCGTTCAGCCCGGCACCAGCCGCTTCGCTTTCGTGTTGCCGCGCGGCCATAATCCCTTCTTCGAAGCGCTGGAGTCGACGATCCAGCGACTTGGCGACTGGATACCCTACAAGGGGGCCGGCTTCGACATTCGTCATGTCGATGTGTTCGACGGCGAAGCCCTCGCTGATGCGTTGAGGGAAATTCGGCAAGAGAATTACGCAGGGATCGCCGTCGCAGCCCTCGACCATCCGGCCGTGCGCGAGGCAATCAACGCATTGAAGAGCGATGGCGTCGCGGTGGTGACGCTGGTATCCGACGTTCCAAGTTCGCGCCGTGATCGCTTTATTGGCATCGACAACACCGCCGCCGGCCGCACCGCCGGTTCTTTGCTTGGTCGCTTCCTCCCCAACCAATCCGGCAAGGTGGCATTGGTGGCCGGCTCGCTGGCCTTGCGCGACCATGCCGAGCGGCGCTTCGGCTTCGAGCAGGTGATCGCCCAGGACTTTCCGAACGTTCACGTCATCGCGCTCCGCGAAGGGCGCGACGACCCGGCCCGTGTTCACAAGCTGGTCGAAGATCTTCTGCGCCAGCACACCGACCTTGCCGGCATCTACAACGCCGGTGCCGGCAATGCCGGCGTCATCTCGGCGCTCGAAGCGAGCGGTCGGGCCCGCGAGATCGTCTACATCGCCCATGAGCTCATCGAGGAAAACCGCGAAGCGCTGGTGAGAGGGACCATCGACGCGGTGATCAACCAGGATCCCGGCCATGAAGTGCGCTCGGCGGCCCGCGTGCTGCTGTCGCTGACGTCGGACTGGCAGATCATCGACGAGCAGGAGCGGATCCGCATCGACATCTTCCTGCGCGACAATCTCCTGTAGCGCCGGACCTGAACAAAACTGGGAGGAGTCCATGACAACCTATCTCGGCCTCGACATCGGCACATCGTCGGTGAAGGCTGTTCTCGTCGGTGAAGGCGAGAAAATCATTGCCACCGCCTCGGCCTCGCTTGAGGTGTCGCGCCCACATGCCGGTTGGTCCGAGCAGGACGGCGACAGCTGGATTGTCGCGACGCAGAGCGCCATCGACCAATTGAAGGTCAGCCACCCCAAGGAGCTTTCGGCGGTCGCCGGCATCGGCCTGTCCGGCCAGATGCATGGTGCCACGCTTCTCGATAAGGCCGACAAGCCGCTTCGTCCGGCGATCTTGTGGAACGACGTGCGCTCGGCCGTCGAGTGCGGCGAACTTGAGGCGCGCTGCCCTGAGCTGCGCGCCATCGCCGGCAATATCGCCATGCCCGGCTTCACAGCGCCGAAACTGGCCTGGGTGAAGAAGCACGAGCCGGAGATTTTCGCCAAGACTGCCAAGGTGTTGCTGCCGAAAGACTACGTCCGGTTGTGGCTGACCGGCGACTATGTGTCTGACATGTCGGATGCCGCCGGTACACTATGGCTCGATGTCGGCAAGCGCGCCTGGTCGAAGGAGTTGCTGACTGCAACCGATCTCTCGCTCGATCACATGCCGCGCCTCGTCGAGGGTACCGAATCCTCGGGTGCGTTGCGCAGCGAACTAGTCTCCCGATGGGGCATCGCCAAGGCGCCGGTGATCGCCGGTGGCGGCGGCGACAACGCGGCGAGTGCTGTCGGCATGGGCGCCGTCAAGCCGGGCGCCGCCTTCGCCTCGCTCGGCACATCGGGCGTGCTGTTCGTCTCCAATGCGTCCTTCTCGCCCAATACCGAGGGTGCGGTGCATGCCTTCTGCCACGCCGTTCCCGGCACCTGGCACCAGATGGGCGTGATCCTGTCGGCCACCGACAGCCTGCAGTGGCTGTCGCACCTTCTGGAAACGCCGGCGCCGGAGCTGACCAAGGGGCTCGACCCCAAGCCGGCCAAGCCATCGCCGGTTACCTTCCTGCCGTATCTTTCCGGCGAACGCACACCGCATAACGATGCCGCTGCCCGTGGCGTGTTCGTCGGGCTGAGCCACACCTCAGGCCGCGCCGAGTTGACGCAAGCCGTGCTGGAGGGCGTTGCCTTTGCCTTCCGTGACTGCCTGCGTGTCCTCAACGATGCCGGCACCGACATTGACCGCGCCTTCGCGGTTGGCGGCGGCTCGCGCTCGGAAGCCTGGCTGCAGATCATGGCGGCGGTGCTGGACCGGCCGCTCGACATTACCGCCGAGGGCGATTACGGCGGCGGCTTCGGCGCCGCCCGCCTGGGCCGCATCGCCGCCACCGGCGACGATCCTTTCGAGACGCTGACGCCCCCGCCGGTCGCTCGCACCGTCGAACCGGACAAGGCGCTCGTTGCCGCTTACGCCGACTGCTACGCCAAGTATCGCGCGCTCTACCCGGCTATCCGCGACGCGCTCGCCTGATCATTCGTTCGGAATAGAATTCAAAAAGAGGAAAGACGATGACCCATCCGTTCTGGGGCAATATCAAGCCCGTCAAATACGAAGGGCCGGAAAGCCGCAACCTGCTCGCCTTCCGCTATTACAACAAGGACCAGGTCGTTCTCGGCAAGCGCATGGAGGATCATCTGCGCTTCGCCGTTGCCTATTGGCACTCCTTCGCCTGGGGCGGTGGCGATCCGTTCGGCAACGGCACCTTCCTGCGTCCTTGGTTCAACGGCTCCGACGAGCTGGAGCTGGCCAAGGTGAAGGCCGACGTCGCCTTCGACCTGTTCCAACTGCTGGGTGTGCCCTTCTATTGCTTCCATGACCGCGACGTGGCGCCGGAAGGCAAGACGCTCGCCGAGTCCAACAAGAATGTCCGCGCCATCGCCGACATCTTCGCCAGGAAGCAGGAAGAGACGGGCATCAAGCTCTTGTGGGGTACCGCCAACCTGTTCTCCCACCGTCGCTTCATGGGGGGCGCCGCCTCCAATCCCGATCCGGATGTGTTCGCCTATTCGGCAGCGCAGGTGAAGAACGTCTTCGATGTCACCAAGGAGCTCGGCGGCCAGAACTACGTGCTGTGGGGTGGTCGCGAGGGCTATGAGACGCTGCTCAACACCAACATCAAGCAGGAGCAGGACCAGCTCGGCCGCTTCCTGACGATGGTTGTCGACTACAAGCACAAGATCGGCTTCAACGGCGCGATCCTGATCGAGCCGAAGCCGAAGGAGCCGACCAAGCACCAGTACGACTTCGACGTCGCCACGGTGTTCTCCTTCCTCAAGGCCTACGGCCTCGAGAAGGAAGTCAAGGTCAACATCGAGCAGAACCACGCCATCCTCGCTGGCCATAGCTTCGAGCACGAACTGGCGCTGGCCAGCGCGCTCGGCATCTTCGGCTCGGTCGACCTCAACCGCGGCGATGACCGTCTCGGCTGGGACACCGACCAGTTCGGCATGAACGTACCCGAGCTGACGCTGGCCATGCTGGAGATCATCAAGGCGGGCGGCTTCACCACCGGCGGCCTCAACTTCGACGCCAAGGTCCGCCGCCAGTCGATCGATCCGGAAGATCTGATCATCGCCCATGCCGCGTCGATGGACGCCGCCGCCAAGGCCTTGCTCAACGCCGCCGCCATCATCGAAGACGGCCGTCTCGCCAAGAACCTTGAGGCGCGCTACGCGGGCTGGAAGGGCGCCGAGGGCCAGGCCATTCTGGCCGGCAAGCGTTCGCTCGAGGACCTCGCGGATTACGTTGCCAAGAACAACATCAATCCGGAACCGAAGAGCGGCAAGCAGGAACAACTGGAAGCCATCGTCAATCAGTTCTGCTGAGCGACGAGCATTGGTTCCTTAATCGGGATAGGGGGGATCATTTCTGATCCACCCCTCCCACCCCTCCCGGCATGCGGGTCCGCACCGGGCGGTTCGCGAGATTGAGGTCAAGCAAGTCTGGTCATTCCCATGTGGTCGGCCCATTTGATCGTGAGGACAGAGTTGAGGAGCATGCCGGAGTTGCGCCACCAG